>JADKLW010000366.1_pt1 | contig 20067 bp, 19 predicted proteins | sample 8641881 | NCBI WGS metagenome assembly JADKLW01 (sample SAMN16272185, study PRJNA661076) | feces metagenome | isolation source: fecal sample from diarrhoea affected cattle B | host: Bos taurus | place: South Africa: Lokaleng Village, Mahikeng | collected 2019-09 | reverse complement strand
TCGGATTTAGTATCCATGCGTTCAATTGCCCGATCCATCATTTCGCCATCCCCGGGCGACCATCCCTGCGCAAGAAGGACAACTCCCGAGACGATCAACACTACACTGATTCCTTTCTTGATCAAAAGGATATTTTTGGCATTAAGTTGCTTCCTAAGTTGTTTAGCCAATAATATTTTAAACACGTCAGTAATAAAATATGTAATGACAACTGCCGAGAAAAAAGTGAACATCCGCGTAGGTTGCAATTCCAATTGAGGTCCGAATGTTATGATTATAGCAAGCCAAAATCCCAACACACCGATGTTTATGAAATTCAGGAAAAAACCTTTAATAAATAATGTAAAGTAATTGTTCTTGATTAATTCTTTGGGATCTTCCTCGTGTATGCGACGGGAAGCTTTTTTCACCTTAACGAGAGAAATCAAGCCGTACATCAACATGATCAAACCGCCAAATATAAAAAGTGCCGGATCGTCTTTAATACTTTGAATTAACCGATAACTGCTGAAATATGCAATCAGTATAAAAAATATATCGGAAAAAATAACACCAAGATCAAATGAGATAGCAGCTCGAAAACCTTTTAGTACACTGGTTTCCAGTAGTATGAAAAAGACAGGGCCAATCATAAAACTGAGGAAGAAACCAAGGGGAATTGCCGTTAAAATATCTTCTACCATCAAAATTTAATGATTGTAAACACAAATATAAAGTTTTATTTACAAAGGCCGGCAAGCCTATTTATCGACTCTGGTAACCGATCCGCCTAAAGTTATTTTCTCGTCAATTGACCTCGGATTACCATAAACCGTCACATCTCCGCCCGCTTTAATTTTAGCCTCAACCGAATCGGTTGCATATATATCAGCCTGGCCGCCCGTTGTAATACTGATGCTTGTGCTGGCAGTCTCCAACTCTTTGGCTTTTAATATCCCGCCCGTTCCCAGGGATGCTTCCATGAATTTTGCAGATCCCGACAATCGCGCAGTAGCACCGGTCACTGATCGTACATTGAGTTTATCTACGTCCAGCACAAGTTGAATTCCTGCGCCTTCCCGGGCGTCAAGCGACAACGATTCCTGATCCATAATTTTCGCACCTGAAACAAACGATCCTTCACCGGCTTCAATATCGCGCAGTTCCGTGTAATATACCTTGACATTTATCTCCTCGCCCTGCAACAGTTTTTTTAATGGCATCCGAATGTGAAGCGTCCCGTTCTTGTTTATAATTTCCACTTCTTTACTCCGACTTCCCGATATCTGCACCACATTGGCATCAGCTGGAATCAACTCGGCCGAAATCCTGTCGAAAACTTTAAGTGAGGTGAATGCGCCCGGATCTCTTTTATCCTGGCCAAACGATAATTGCATAAACAGCAAAAGAACTGCAGTAAGAAGTGTTTTCATCTTATTCATTTTTTCTGATAAAATTAAAATCTAGTTGTTTTTTAACCAAATCGGCGTTTTTTACCTTAACGTAAACCTCGTCGCCTAATTGCAGCGTGGTATTGGAAACAGCGCCCACAAGTGCATATTGCTTCTCATCAAACGTGTAATAATCATCTTTGATTTCCCTGATTCGACACATTCCCTCGCATTTATTTTCGATGATCTCAACATAAATTCCCCATTCGGTCACTCCTGAAATCACGCCCAGGAATTCCTGATCCTTATGATCCTGCATGTATTTAACCTGCATATACTTAACTGAATCGCGCTCAGCCTGTGTTGCCAGGTATTCCATATTCGAAGAGTGCTGGCACTTTTCTTCATAAATTTCCTCGCTAACCGACTTGCCGCCATCGAGATAGAATTGAAGTAATCTATGTACCATTACATCGGGATAACGACGAATAGGCGATGTAAAATGGGAGTAATAATCGAATGCCAGTCCGTAATGGCCAATGTTATCTGTCGAATACTTCGCCTTACTCATCGTGCGGATGGCAAGTGTATCGATTAGATTTTGCTCTTTTTTTCCATTGACTTCCTGCATCAGGTTGTTCAATGACTGAGCAATTCCGCCTTTGGTGCGCAAATCTATCTTATAACCGAATTTGGAGATGACGGTTTGCATCGCAATAAGCTTGTCTTCATTCGGTTCATCGTGAATCCTGTAGACAAATGTCTTTTTCTGTTTCCCGATGAACTCTGCCACTTTTCTGTTGGCCAACAACATAAATTCTTCGATCAGGTGATTTGCATCCTTGGCAACTTTAAAGTAAACACCGATTGGTTCACCTTTATCGTCCAGGTTGAATTTTACTTCGACTTTATCAAATGATATGGCACCTTCCGACATTCTCTTGCGTCGTAAAATTTTAGCCAGTTCATCCATTTTAAGCGTCGCTTCGACAATTTCGGCAGGAACCTTATACGATTCACCGGTAATCGAAGTTTCGGCCGGAATCATATCGTCTTTGGTCTCTATGATGTATTGTGCTTCTTCATACGCAAACCGCTGATCGGAATAAATCACTGTTCGTCCAAACCATTGGTCAACCACTTTAGCCTTATCATCTATCTCAAATACGGCTGAAAATGTATATTTCTCTTCATTCGGTCGCAGCGAACAGGCAAAATTCGACAACACTTCCGGAAGCATGGGAACAACGCGGTCCACCAAATACACCGATGTCGCGCGATTGTAGGCTTCATCATCCAAAGCGGTTCCTTCTTCCAAATAGAAAGAAACATCGGCAATGTGGATACCTATTTCGTAATTTCCGTTGTCAAGTTTCTTAAATGACAGCGCATCGTCAAAATCTTTGGCATCCTTAGGATCAATCGTGAAGGTCAAAGTGTCGCGCATATCGCGTCGTTTGTCGATTTCCGATTGCTGAATCGAAGTGTCCAGCTGCTGCGCATATACTTCAACATCGACAGGAAAATCGTATGGCAAACCGTACTCTGCTAATATCGCATGGATTTCAGTGTCGTGCTCGCCGGGTTTTCCAAGCACTTTTATCACCGATCCAAACGGACTGTCGGCGCGCTTTGGCCAGTCTTCTATCTTAACGATAACAACGTCGCCTTGCTCGGCATCGCCTATTTTATCCTTGGGAATGAAAATATCGGTATACATTTTAGGATTGGCAGTCGATACGAATGCAAAATTCTTCTGAATGTCGATTACACCAACGAATTCGGTTTTATTGCGTTCAATAACTTCAATAACTTCGCCTTCCGGTTTCTTGCCCGATCTCCTGTTGTAAACATATACTTTTACGATGTCACCATCGAGTGCGCGGTTCAGATTGTTGTTTGGTATGAATACATCATCTTCAAAATCTTCACAGATAAAATACGCCGTCTTCCGGCTGGTCATGTCGATCTTGCCCTGATAATATTCCTGGCTGATCGCTTTTATTAAATATTTGCCAGGCTCCGATTCGATGATTTTCTTTTGGTCTGCCAGTAATTTAAGATCTTTTATGATCTCATTCCGACTCTTGGTATCGTCGAGCTCAAGTATTGCGGCGATTTGCTTGTAATTAAAACCTTTATTCGCGTTGGTAGATAATATTTTTAAAATTTTGCCCGAAAAGTCTTTTTCTTTCTTGTGGGTCTTGCGGTGTTTCTCGCTCATATAATTGTAAATAATCGGGGAAATTACGAAATACTTTGCAGACAGGTCTTTAACGATTCTACATTTAGTTAAAAAATAACTTTTTTAGAAGTCTACATTGTATCTTTAGGAAAAGCATACAAAAATGGAAAAGTTCATCACTGCGGCAGTATTTAATTACGCGCATGAAATCACTATACTCAAACACAGGTTGGAACAGGAAGGACTGCAGTATTTCTTTGAGAACGAAACTACAGCCTCGGTGGCACCGATGTATTCAATTGCTTTTGGCGGAATCAAACTGAAAGTCCATCCCAACGATTTATCCACCGTGAACCAAATACTTGCTGAACTCAACGATTCCCATCTGCGAATAATTTAAAGTTGTCAACACATATTAAATACAACAAAAAAGAAAATTTAAATTTAATTATTTAATGGTGGTTATTATAGCGTGTTAATAGCTACAATAATTTTAAGCCTTTAAATAGTTTTAAACCGAATTTTAATTTTCTAACGTTTTGTGAACAATTCCATAACATACCATCATCCTGATTTTGAGTAGATTTTTAGATTTTATTAACAATCGGTACTACACCGTTTCTATGTAAAATTGTAGATAAGTCCGATGCTAAATTATGTTGACAACCGATTTTAAATTGATGATAAGTTTTATAAAAATTATCCAAACTTTACTTGGTTTTTAAATTTCAAAATTCACTTAGAAAAAATAAATTCACTCCCGCAAAAATCTTGTCACATTCGATAACAACTTCTCAACAATTGGCTGTAAATAGACAATACTTGATTTACAAGGCTTTACTGAAACTTATGAACATTACATAATTTACAGCATGTTTTACATTATTTACATTATTTACAAGTATTGTTAATAGTGTTAATATCCATCGCGGAAGCACTAAATTCAGTGCGTGGTTTTTAACAGCCGCAGGCAATTGTCTATATTTGCCAGTGAACAATACAACTACAAAATGAAAATATCAATTGGAAACGATCATGCCGGTCCCGACTACAAAAAAGCAATCGTCGAAAAATTACTCGCTGCCGGGCACACAGTACAAAACTACGGAACTGATTCGGCCGACAGCGTCGATTACCCCGATTTCGGCCATCCTGTCGCCAATGACGTTTCAACCGGTGCAGCCAATTTTGGCATAGTGATTTGCGGAAGCGGCAATGGCATCAATATGACTGTTAATAAACATCAGGGAATCCGCGCAGCACTATGCTGGACAAAAGAGATAGCGGCCTTGGCACGCCAACATAACAATGCCAACATCATCAGCATCCCGGCACGATTTACCTCGATTCCACAAGCTGTGGAAATGGTAGAAACATTCCTAAAAACCGATTTTGAAGGAGGCCGCCACCAGGGCAGGGTCGACAAAATCGCGTGCCTGTAATGTCGGGCGTACACATACATAAACACACCGTAAAAGGCAAAAACCTGCTGATCTCGATCGTATTGAACGTGGTCATCACGGCGGCTCAGGCCATAGGCGGAATTCTATCGGGAAGCCTTGCATTGCTGTCCGATGCTCTTCACAACTTCAGCGATGTACTATCGCTCATTTTCAGTTACGGCGCACACAAACTCTCCCGTAAAAAAGCGTCGTTAAATCAGACCTTTGGTTATAAACGTGCCGAAGTAATTGCAGCTTTCGTCAATGCAGTTACCCTGATCGTGGTGGCGCTTTACTTGATTTTTGAGGCAGTGCAACGTTTTTTTCATCCGGAGCCAATCGCCAGCGGACTCGTTATCTGGTTGTCGGTGTTAGGTATTGTGGCCAACGGCATTTCGGTACTGCTTATAAAAGGAGATGCTAAAAAAAGCCTGAATATGCGTTCGGCCTACCTGCATTTGTTCACCGATATGCTCGCATCGGTCGCAGTTTTGATCGGCGGTTTGCTAATGAAATATCTCAGCTGGTACTGGGTAGATAGTGTTCTGACATTCATAATCGCTCTTTACCTGATTTTTGTAGGCGTGGATTTATTGAAGAAATCCACTCAAATGTTGATGCTGTTCACGCCAACACATATCGATATCAAGGAAATTGTACGCGAAGTGCATAAAATTCCGGGCGTGGCAAAACTGCATCACATTCATGTTTGGCATTTGAACGATGAAGAGCTTCACCTCGAGGCACATCTGGACTGTAGTGATGATATTAAAATGTCGGAGTTCAATGACCTTTTGCACGATATCGAGCAGGTATTGTTCACCAAATTCCACATAAACCACATAAACATCCAACCCGAATTCAAAAAGGAAGATCCGAAAGATTATATCGTTCAGGATTAGGAGCGGTTAGCAACGAATACACGAATTATCACGAATTGAATATCCTCAATCAGAAATACTTAGTGATAAAAAATCCTATCTGAGTAAATCATTGCGATTGGTGGTAAAGTATGGTTTTTGCGGCTTCATATTATGCAGATGATCACAGATTCATATCCAAAAAACACTATAGTTATTCGTGTTAATTCGTGTAATTCATGGCAAAAAAATTCAGAAGGTAGGCATTTCATCACTTTCATATAAAAGGTAACTTCGCGATTTAACATTCACCATGACAAACATCAGCTATATATCGCAATTCGTTTCCACAACATCTGCGAACATCCAAAACATCGTAAAACTACTGGACGAAGATTGCACAATACCTTTTATTTCGCGCTACCGAAAGGACATCACCGGAAACCTCGATGAAGTCGTCATCGAAGAAATTGCCAAGCGCGACAAAGAATTCGATGTAATTATTAAACGAAAAGAATCGATCATAAAGTCAGTTGCTGAACAGGGCGCTCTTACCGATGAATTGTTGCGAAAATTTGAACAGAGTTTTGATCTATCGGAATTAGAGGATTTATATCTTCCGTACAAGAAGAAGAAAAAAACCCGCGCCGACACCGCACGCGAAAACGGCCTCGAACCGCTGGCGAAAATCATCATGGCGCAAAATGCCGAAGATCCCGAACGACTTGCCGCGCGTTACATCAATAAAAACGTATTAACTGAACAGGACGCGCTGCAAGGTGCACGCGACATCATGGCCGAATGGCTTAATGAGAATTTGTATATACGGAAAAGTCTGCGTCGCATTTATGCGCGGTCGGCTTCTATAGCAACAAAAATCGTCAAGTCAAAAGCAGATGATGAAGCAGCCAAAAAATATTCTCAATATTTCGATTGGTCCGAAAATCTTGCAAAAGCACCATCACACCGTTTGCTGGCAATGTTGCGTGCCGAAAATGAAGGATTTGTCAAACTAAAGATCGAAATTGATACTCAAGACGCAACAGCATTGATCGAACAATCGGTGATTAAAAATCATAATAGCGAAGCGGCCCATCATATAAAATTGGCTGCTGCCGACAGTTACAAACGACTGCTTGCTCCGGCGATTTCAAACGAAGTCCTGCAATTGGCTAAACAAAAAGCAGATTCCGCATCGATTCAGGTTTTTGCAAACAACCTTCAGCAATTATTGTTGGCGCCGCCACTGGGCGAAAAGCGGATTTTGGCGATCGATCCCGGGTTTCGCAGCGGTTGCAAAGTCGTTTGCCTGGACGAAAAAGGCGACCTATTATATAACGAAACCATTTATCCGCATGCGCCGCAAAACGAAACATCGGTTGCGATGAAAAAAATACGTTCGATGGTCAACGCATATAAAATCGATGCGATCTCGATTGGGAACGGCACCGCATCGCGCGAAACCGAGTTTTTCATCAAGAAAATTGCGTTCGATAAGCCTTTGCAGGTGTTTATAGTTAACGAAGCCGGTGCGTCGGTATATTCGGCTTCAAAAATTGCCCGCGACGAATTCCCAAATTTCGATGTGACTGTACGTGGAGCAGTCTCGATCGGCCGCCGTTTGTCTGATCCGCTGGCGGAACTGGTTAAAATCGATCCGAAATCAATTGGCGTAGGCCAGTACCAGCACGACGTTGATCAGGGAAAATTGAAAGACGAACTCGACACCGTCGTTGTACGGTGCGTGAACTCGGTGGGCGTAAATTTAAATACCGCCAGCAAACATCTGCTTTCCTATGTTTCCGGCATCGGCGAGAAACTGGCTGCAAACATTGTAGAATATCGTTCGGAAAACGGCGCATTCACTGAACGCAAACAATTGAAGAAAGTCGCCCGACTGGGTGAAAAGGCATTTGAGCAGGGCGCGGCATTCGTGCGGGTAATCGGAAAAAACCCGTTGGATAATTCAGCCGTCCATCCCGAAGCATATCCCATCGTGGAAAAAATGGCCCGTGATTTAAAAATATCTGTTGAAGAACTTGTTGGTGATAAGGAAAAAGCCGCATCGATCGATCTTACCAAATACGTGACCGAAACTATTGGCTTACTTGGTTTGCAGGATATCATCAAAGAAATTCAGAAACCAGGACTAGACCCGAGGAAATCGGCCAAAGTTTTCGAATTTGATGCCAATATCAGGAAAATAACAGATTTGCGGGAAGGAATGATTTTGCCGGGAATTGTAAACAATATCACCAATTTTGGTTGTTTCGTCGATATCGGTATCAAGGAAAGCGGCCTGGTTCATATATCGCAACTGAAAGCCGGCTTTGTGTCGGATGTCAATGAAGTAGTTAAACTTCAGCAGCATGTTCAGGTTAAGGTCACTGAAATTGATGTGGACAGGAAGCGGATTCAACTTTCGATGGTTTTGTGAAATCCCAAAAATAAAATTCCAAAACACAGATTTTAAGCACTATTTACATCTAACAATAAATAAAAAATTCCAAATCCCAACATTACATTGGAATTTGGAATTTAATTATTGAAATTTATTTACTAAACTTTCGGTTCTTCTTCTTTTTTCATCGGCTGACTATCGTCTTTAGACGCATTTTTGAATTCTTTTAATCCCGATCCGAGGCCTTTCATCAGCTCCGGAATTTTCTTGCCGCCGAAAAGCAACAACAATACTACAACGATTAAGATGATCTGTGGGGTGCCGACCATTCCTAAATATACGACTAAGCTGTTCATAATTTATGATTTAAGGCAACAAATATACGAAGAAATTGAGAAGCAGGTTTTTTAACCCTACTTTTTATCACAGCTTTCACAAAGTTGTAATCTCCCGCCACCATTTGGTTACCGATTCCTGTCCTAAAATTTATTCAAACGTTTATATTTGTAGCACACAACCATATCCATGGCACAAAAACGGCGTAAACGGCAGGTCTTGAAAAAAAGGCTTTTTACCAAAAATCGATTGGTCATCCTTAATGAAGATACTTTTGAGGAGATTTTTTCGCTGCGGCTGACGTTAATGAATGTCTTTGTGGTGGCATCGCTTGGCGCCGTCATAATTATCACCGTTACCACTTATATCATTGCTTTTACACCACTCCGCGAATATATCCCTGGTTATGCATCCACCAAGTTGAAACGGGATGCGACTGAACTGGCCCTCAAATCCGACTCACTTTATATCGCATTGCGCAACAATGATGCGTATATAAAATCGGTGCAAAAAGTACTCACCGGCGATCTTGATTACGCAAAATTTAATAAAGATTCCATAGTGGCCGCCAATACCGCCGAACCGGAGTCGTTGGTTTTATCGCCGTCGGAAGAAGAAATGCAATTGCGGGCGCAGGTTGCACTGGAGGATAAGTACAATCTTTTTGAACAGGCGACGGCAAAAGTAGGTGTTGTGTTTTTCCCTCCGGTAACCGGCCCGATAACCGAGAAATATGACGCCGGCAAAAAACATTTTGCTACCGATATCGCATTGGCTCGCGACACGCCTATAAAAGCTGTGCTAAACGGAACTGTAATTTTCGCCGACTGGACGCCTTCGACTGGAAATGTAATTATACTACGGCACAACAATGGTTTTATTTCGGTATACAAACATGCGGCGACTCTTACAAAAACTCAGGGTGACAATGTTAGGACCGGTGAAGTGATAGCGCTTGCCGGATCGTCAGGCAGTGAATCGACCGGCGTGCATCTTCATTTTGAACTTTGGAAAGACGGCTACGCGATCGACCCGGAGCAATTTATACAATTCAACTAAAATGTCATTAAAAGCAGTAGCAGCTAAAATATTCGCATCGTATATTTCCAGGAAAACCAATGCCTGGGCGAATAATCCCGTCCAAACACAACAAAAGGTTTTCCGCAATCTGATAGAACAGGCAAAATTCACCCAGTTTGGTAAAGACCACGAATTCGGGAATATTGCAAATCATTCCGATTTCATCAGGAGAGTTCCGGTTCGTGACTATGAGGAATTGAAGCCTTATGTCGAAAAAGCGGTGGCCGGAGAAGAAAATATTCTATGGAAGGGTCGTCCGCTTTATTTTGCCAAAACTTCAGGAACTACTTCGGGTGCCAAATATATTCCGCTTACCAAAGAGTCGATGCCCTTCCACATCGAGTCGGCGCGAAATGCTATTTTGCATTACATCCACGAAACAGGAAATGCCGATTTTGTCAACGGGAAAATGATTTTCCTTCAGGGAAGCCCGGTTCTTGACGAAAAAAACGGTGTCAAATTCGGTCGTCTCTCCGGAATAGTAGCTCATTTTGTGCCTGCCTATCTTCAAAAGAATCGGATGCCGTCGTGGGAAACAAACTGTATTGAAGATTGGGAAACCAAGGTCAATGCAATTGTGGATGAAACTGTAAATCAGGACATGTCGGTTATTTCGGGAATTCCGTCATGGGTTCAGATGTATTTTGAAAAATTGAAGGAACGTACCGGAAAACCGGTTGGCGAATTATTCAAAAACTTCAACTTATTCATTTACGGTGGCGTCAACTATGAGCCCTATCGGTCTAAATTCGAAAGTCTGGTTGGCAGAAAGGTAGACAGCATAGAACTATTCCCGGCATCGGAAGGATTTTTTGCCTATCAGGATTCGCAGTCTGAAAAAGGAATGTTGCTCCTGCTGAATTCAGGTATATTCTACGAATTCATCAAAGCTGCTGAATTTTATGAGGAAAATGCCCGCCGCTATACCATTGGCGAAGTCGAACTTGGGGTTAATTATGTCATGATCATATCGACCAATGCCGGTTTGTGGGCGTATAACATTGGCGATACCATACAATTCACATCGCTTAATCCGTACCGCGTAATCGTGTCGGGTAGATTGCAGCATTACATTTCTGCCTTTGGCGAGCATGTAATTGCCAAAGAAGTTGAGGAAGCTTTGCGGGAGGCCACCACAGGTACTGACATCAGCATTTCCGAGTTTACGGTCGCACCTCAGATTACGCCGTCGGGCGGATTGCCATATCACGAGTGGTTTGTCGAATTCGATGCGCCGCCAACCGATATCGGAAAATTTGCAGCGTCGATCGACGTTGCCATGCGGAAACAAAATCTTTACTATGACGATTTAATTTCGGGTAAAGTACTTCGGCCGGCTATGGTGACCTGCGTGTCGGCGGGTGCTTTTAATGAGTATATGAAGTCACAGGGGAAATTAGGCGGACAAAATAAAATTCCGCGTTTATCCAATGATAGGAAGATTGCCGACGCGCTGGCTGCAAATCGGCGATAAGCAAGAAATCACGCCTGACTGAAATGAATATTGTAGTAAATTAAAAACGCTACATTTGCAGGTTAGAAAATATTTTGAATGAAAGAAGTTAAGAATATTGTACGTTCGCGTGCCCAGGAATCATCGAGTGCCGTCGAAAAGTTGTACATAACGATGCGGCACCTGTTTAACAGGGGATTCTATAAACCGATGGGCGTTTCAGGTGAGACGCTACGCGAGGCGCTATTGCAGCTTCGTCCTGAAATCTACGGAACTATTGCAGGCGAGAAAGTCGAACTAAACGGTTTGCTTTATGTAATGGAACGCTTGCCGATCGGAATTGAGGAATGCCGATTTATCAACCTTACATCAGACGAAGGGTATTCAAAATCTCATTTTCAGGCCATCATCCCGCCAAAGCGACGTCGCAACTGTTATCGTATTGACGACGAACAGATGAATGTCGAAATTACCCGCGGGCGATCGGACATTTACGATATTCTGACGCATCTCACTTTTATTTTCATCGAATCCCATAAGATCAAGGATCGGGTGTTGCTGGACGACAGCGGTGAATTATCACGCGACTGGCAGAAATTAACCCAGGCGGTTCAGGTCAACAAAAAACTGTCGCTGGTCGACAAAGAGATTGCCATTTCGCATGCTGCCAATATTCTCGGAAGAACCTTTGCGGAAGTCCTTGACATATATGACGCTTTCGCCACTACCGACAAACCCGACCGGTTTTTACATATTATCTATTGGCTCGGAAAATTGGCCATCGAAGAAATCCTCGGCAATAATAAGCGAACAATTACATTCAGCCCCATTTTGCGGGAACGCCTGGGTCACCACATTCACGGCGAGATTTGGGCAACCAATATCAAGCAGGTGCTCGAAGCAAATGACTTGTTGAAGCGCCCCATTCATATCATCAGTGCCAATATGCACAGTGTGATGAATTCGCTGTTTGCGACCCATGTTTTGAAAGCAAAATTCAAAGACAAGCATGCGTTTGACATTTATCAGGAATTGAGCAAAACCGGTGCACATACTGTTCGTGACAAGGTTGAGGAATTTGCCAAGTTACATGGAATGATATCCTTGCCGGATGCATCGGGAACCAACATCGATGTTCAAATTTTCGACACGGCAAAAATCGACTGGAAGAAATCAGCATTTCCGAAGGCAAAAATTACCGATGCTGCACCCGTGATAATCGTAATGGATTATGCTTTCGGCGAACAGGCATACGAGACTATCGACGAGCTTTTAAAACCGTATAAAACCGAAACAGAAAAGACACTTTTGAATGTGGTCTCGGTTTCGATCATGGGAAAAGCCGGTATTTTGGAAGGAGGGAAAGGCGATATCATGATTCCGTCGGCGCATATAAACGAGGGAACCGGTGACAATTATCCGTTCGAGAACCAACTTACAGCCGAAATGTTTGCCGGAAACGACATACCGGTCTATGCCGGTCCGATGGTGACCGTGCTGGGAACATCATTGCAAAATCGCGATCTTCTCACGTTTTTCAACAAATCAACCTGGGGCGTCATTGGTCTGGAAATGGAAGGAGCATACTATCAGAAAGCGATACAGTCGGCTTCGAAGATTCGCAAGAGCATCAATTTTGACGTGAAAGTCCGATATGCTTACTACGCATCGGATAATCCGCTGGAAACAGGAAGCACACTGGCATCGGGCGGTCTTGGAACCACCGGGGTCAAACCAACCTACCTTATAACCATCAAAATATTGGAACAAATATTTAACATAGAAAACTAATGAGTACAACTCCGCCAAACAGTTACGAAGATAAAGAAATCGACCTGCGGGATATTTCCCGAAAAATGGGCTCGATGTTTCAGCGGCTCAGTTCATTTATTTTTAAGAGCATCCAATTTGCGATCAAAAATATCGTAATCCTTCTTTTGTTATTAATTATTGGCGTCGGCTTGGGAATGTACCTCGACCGGACGCAAAAGATATATGATCATCAGATTATCGTGTCACCCAATTTCGGCAGCGTCGATTACCTGTATTCAAGAGTCGATCTTATAAATTCTAAAATAAAGCAAGGCGATACTGTGTTTCTGAAGTCGATTGGTTTCAAAAATCCGACGCGATTGGCAAAGATTAAAGTCGAACCGGTGGTCGATGTCTATAAATTTATCAATCGCACGGGTAAGGAGCTCGATTTCCAACTATTGCAATTGTTTGCGGAAGATGGAGATATCCAAAAAATTGTCGAAGATCCGATTACCGCCCGCAATTATACCTACCATTCGATTTCATTTACAACCCGAAATCGGACAACTACGGCTGCGACCGTTACTCCGCTGTTGAACTATCTTAATGACAACGAACATTTCAAGAAGATCCAGCAGGAAACTCTCAAAAATGTACAACTGAAAATGGAAGCCAATGAGCGCACCATTGCCCAAATCAACGGGTTTATGGACGACTTTGCAAAATCGTCATCGGAAACTGCTCCAAAAAGCAGCAGCTTGGTTTACTACAATGAAAATACACAACTCAATGATGTCATCAACACAAAAGACGAATTGCATCAGGAGCAAGGTTATCTGAGAATCGAACTCGTTGGATACGATAAAATCATAAAAGACAGTACTGTCATCACCAATATAGAGAAAAAAGGAACCGTCAACGGAAACATGAAACTGTGGTTGCCCTTATTGCTAATAGCTTTCTTTTTGGCGATTCGCGCATTCATTGCATTTTATAAACATCAGGCGCGTAAGCACCAAACACCAGCATAATTATGAAGGGAATTATATTAGCGGGAGGATCGGGCACCAGGTTGCACCCGTTGACGCTTGCAGTAAGTAAGCAGTTAATGCCGATTTATGATAAGCCGATGATATACTATCCGCTATCTACGCTACTGTGGGCGGGAATCAATGAAATACTCATCATCTCTACGCCGCATGATTTGCCGCTGTTCCGCCAACTCCTGGGCGATGGGAAATCGCTTGGCTGCCGGTTTGAATATGCGGTGCAGGAAAATCCCAACGGACTTGCCGAAGCGTTCATAATCGGAAAAGAATTCATTGGAAAAGATAAAGTAGCATTGGTACTGGGAGACAATATATTCTACGGAACGGGTTTATCAGATTTGCTCCACGCAAACAACGATCCAGATGGCGGTATCATCTACGCCTATCATGTACATGATCCCGAACGCTACGGCGTTGTCGATTTTGATTCGGATGGCAAAGTGTTGTCAATCGAAGAGAAACCAACCAGCCCGAAATCTAATTATGCCGTACCCGGAATTTACTTCTATGATAATGATGTGGTCGAGATCGCGAAAAACATCCGGCCAAGCCACCGTGGCGAACTCGAAATTACCGACGTCAATAAAGAATACCTGAACCGTGGCAAGCTTAAAGTCAGCATCCTCGACAGGGGAACTGCGTGGCTTGATACGGGTACCTTTCAATCGCTGATGCAGGCTTCCCAGTTTGTCCAGGTAATCGAGGAACGACAAGGCCTTAAAATAGGTTCGATCGAAGAAGCGGCTTACAAGATGGGCTTTATAAACGATAGTCAACTCCGCGAGCTCGCTCAGCCATTGCTGAAAAGCGGCTATGGAAAACACTTGCTAAGTATCATTTAATGACAGTAATCCCTTCGAAACTAAACGGTTGTTTTGTGCTGGAACCGAAAATTATTTCGGACGAACGAGGCTATTTCATGGAAAGTTTCAACGAACAAACATTTGCCGAAAAAACAGGCCAGAGCGTTCATTTTGTTCAGGATAACCAATCGTACTCGACAAAAGGTGTTCTGCGCGGACTCCATTATCAGACGGGCCAACATGCGCAGGCGAAATTGGTGCGGGTGCTGCGTGGCGAAGTACTGGACGTTGCTGTCGACATTCGGCCCGAATCGCCAACATACGGGCAATACGAAGCGGTTTTGCTTACCGGCGACAACCAAAAACAATTTTTCATTCCCCGTGGTTTCGCACACGGATTTTTAGTTCTGAGTGATTCGGCCGTATTTTTTTATAAGTGCGATAATTTCTACAACCGCGACTCGGAAGGCGGAATAATTTATAATGATCCGCAGTTGGACATCGAGTGGCAAATGTCGCCAAATGAATTGTTGATTTCTGACAAAGACAAGTTGCTTCCAACTTTATCAAATGCGAAAAAAGTATGGTAGTACTTGTCACAGGTGCTTCGGGACAACTGGGGATGGCGCTTCAACATGTCGCTCCAGATCATTCCGGGATTGACTTTCATTTTGCATCTTCTGCCGAAGCCGACATTACCAACAAAGTACAATTAAGCGAAATATTCGACAGAATAAAACCCGAATATTGCATCAATGCCGCAGCCTACACTGCTGTGGATAAAGCTGAAAGCCAACCGGAATTGGCAAAAGCTATCAATGTTGAAGGAGCCCGAAACCTGGCTGAAATCTGCAAGCAGCATAACACCGTTCTCATTCACATTTCGACCGATTTTGTATTCGACGGCCAAAAAAACACGCCATACACCGAGGATGATTTAACCAATCCGCAAAGTGTGTACGGACAAACAAAGCGCGACGGTGAACTTGCGATTCAGGAGACTTGGGGGAAACACATCATCATCAGGACATCGTGGCTTTATTCGCAATTCGGCAATAATTTCATGAAAACGATGCTGAGGATGGCCGCGGAGCGCGATACAATTTCCGTGGTAAACGACCAAATCGGAACGCCAACAAATGCGGTTGATTTGGCCGAGGCGATAATTCATATTGCAAAAACTCTATATCAATTACCCAATATCCAAAACCCAATATCCAAAACCCAATGCCCACTACCCCAAACCCTAAACCCTGAACCCAATACCCTAAACCTTTTTGGAATTTACCATTTTAGCAACCAAGGCGAGTGCAGCTGGTTTGATTTTGCGAAAAAGATATTCGAAGTCAGTAATATTGATATAGATTTACGGCCGATTACCACAGCGGAATTTCCTACCGCGGCTAAGCGGCCGGGGTATAGTGTTTTGGATAAGGGGAAGATAGGGAAGAATTTTGGGATAAAGTTAATTACTTGGACTGACAATTTCATAAAAGACACACCGAACAAATGATAGATCTCACATCGTATTCTAATGATTTGGTCCTCCGCAACGGAATCTTTTTTGCATCTAAGGATAGTGATATTTCTTATCCCGAAACCGGTAATGATGATTACTTTGCGATTGAGGATAATAGCTTCTGGTTTATTCACCGAAATAACTGCATCACGACGGCGGTAAAAAATTATAGTAACATCGATTTGTTTTTTGATATCGGTGGTGGTAATGGATTCGTTTCGAAAGCACTTGAAGAAAAGGGAATCGCAACAGTATTAGTTGAACCGGGAATCGGTGGATGCCGCAATGCACAAAAAAGAAATATAAAGAATATTGTTTGTTCAACATTGGAGAACGCTTCTTTCAAAAAGAATGTAATACCTTCAATAGGCTTATTTGATGTAATTGAACATATCGAGGATGACAAGGGGTTTCTCACCTCTATTTATTCATACCTCCAAGATGATGGTTTTGTTTATATAACCGTGCCGGCTTTTGATTTTTTGTGGTCAAACGAAGATGTAGATGCGGGTCATTTTAGAAGATATACACTTAATAATTTAGAAAAGAGGCTGAAGACTGAGGGATTTATCATAAAACAGTCGACCTATATTTTTTCTATTCTTCCTGTCGCTGTTTTTCTCTGTAGGACTATTCCCAGCAAAATTGGCTTTAACAAAAAATCTAATTTAATCAGCAAGCATACTAGTGAGCATTCACAAAAAAAAGGTGTTCTGAACACCATTCTGAACAAGGTTTGGAACTGGGAATTAAGTAGAATTGATAAAGGGCGGAAAATTCCCATGGGTGGAAGCTGTTTTGTTGTAGCTCAAAAAAAAAGCAGTTAAAAAATTAAACTAGATTTAAAAGTGAAAATCTGCTTTAACTTCTTTTTACTCCATAAATTATACTAATATCAAGATGAAATTATCCATAGTCTCTCCCGTATATCGTGCCGAAAATGATCTGGATGAACTCGTTATACGCATTAAAATGTCAGTGCCGGATAATTTTAATACGCTTGAAATAATATTAGTGGATGATTTTAGCCCCGACAATTCATGGTCAAAAATTCAGCAACTTTCGCAAGATAATCCTGAAATTATCGGTATAAAACTGAGTCGAAATTTCGGTCAACATTACGCAATTACTGCTGGCCTTGACCATGTGACAGGTGATTATATCGTCGTGATGGATTGTGATCTGGAGGACCGACCCGAAGAAATCCCCAACTTATATGATAAAGCAAAGGACGGATTTGAAATAGTCCTAGCACGCCGACATAACCGTCAGGATTCATTTCTAAAGAAAACTTTTTCAAAAGCATTTTATCGAACCTTAGCATATCTCACCGGATCAAAACAGGACGAGGCGATTGCGAATTTTGGAATATATAGCAGCGCAGTGATTTCGGAAGTACGCAAGATGCGTGAGAGTATCCGGTATTTCCCGACGATGGTTAAATGGGTTGGATTTAAATCAACTACCGTCGATGTTGCCCATGCCTCACGGCAGGATGGAGCATCGAACTACAATTTTAAAAAAATGGCTAATCTGGCATTGGATATCATCCTGGCTTTTAGCGACAAACCATTGCGGTTAATAATAAAATTTGGTGCGACTGTGGCATTTATTGCTTTTGCCATGGCAATATATACTTTTGTCCAATGGCTGCGTGGTGAAGTTCTGGTTTCGGGATATGCGAGTTTAATCATTAGTATCTGGTTTCTTAGCGGATGCTTGTTGATGACTTTGGGTGTAATAGGAATGTATATTGGAAAAATATTCGAGGGTGTTAAAAACCGGCCCCTATACATAATTGAAGAGATAATAAATGGCTGAAATCAAGCGGCTGGAGTGGGATTCTGATTTTTTCGGAATTGAAGTAGGTGAGTGGATCGGTGATGGGATTGCCGAATCGGCAGGACATTTCGATCTGCTATACCGGGAGACATCGGCATTAATTAATGAAAAAATGCCTGGTTTCGAATGCTCATTCTTGGAACAAAAATTAATTTTCGGAAAAGATCTGCTTCATACAGTTTCAGTCGATAACGCCATTCGCGATTATTCGTCCGAAAAGTCAACAATGGAACTTTACCAATTGGCTTATGAAAGCGGTAAGTACAGCAGGTTTAAGCTTGATCCAAGAATGAAATCTGATGATTTCGAGCGAATGTACCGATTGTGGTTAGACAATTCCGTAAGCAAAACGTTCGCCACCGGCGTATTAATATATCAAATAGACGAAATTGTGGCTGGGTTTGTCACATACGCAATTAAGGGACGTGTGGGAAATATTGGTCTGATTGCGGTCTCGCCGTCATACCAGGGTCGGGGAATTGGCAAAAAACTGGTGACGGCGGTTGAAAGCGCGCTTATAAGCAATGGCATATTTGAACTTCAAATTCCTACACAGTCGTCCAACATTGAAGCATGTGCTTTTTATAAAAAGTTAGGTTATAATATAATTATGTCGAAACATATTAAACATTTCTGGAAATGATACCTTTCAACAAACCTTATTTGACCGGGAAAGAAATTTTCTATATTGAGGATGCCGTGAAAACGGGTAAAATTTCGGGAAATGGTAAGTACACCAAATTGTGTCATGACTTTTTTGAGCAACGCTATGGATTTCTGAAATGCCTGCTTACAACATCCTGTACGGATGCTTTGGAAATGGCGGCAATTTTATTGGCTATACAACCTGGAGATGAGGTAATAATGCCATCCTACACATTTGTATCAACTGCCAATGCGTTTGTGTTACGTGGTGCCAAGATTGTGTTTGTTGACAGCAGGCCTGATCATCCGAACATGGATGAAAGTAAACTTGAGGCGCTGATTACAACTAAAACGAAAGCTATCGTCCCGGTACATTATGCCGGAGTCGCGTGCGATATGGACGTTATTATGGATATTGCGCTGCGACATAATTTATTTGTCGTCGAAGATGCCGCACAGGCAATCGATAGTTATTACACAGGAAAAGACGGTATTCGCCGGGCATTGGGATCTATCGGGCATTTGGCAGCCTTTTCGTTTCACGAAACTAAAAATATCATCTCGGGTGAAGGCGGCATGTTGACAATTAATGATGTTCAATTTAGCGAACGCGCCGAAATCATTTGGGAAAAGGGCACAAATCGGTCGGCATTTTTCCGCGGAGAAGTTGATAAATACGGTTGGGTTGATATTGGAAGTTCGTTTCTGCCATCGGAAATTATTGCGGCATTTTTATGGGCGCAGTTGGAAAATCTTGACAAAATTCAGGAGAAGCGCAAAGAACACTGGAAAGTATATAATGAAAATCTTTCAGAGTGGGCTGTATCAAACGGTATTGCACTTCCAGTCATCCCATCATATGCGACAAACAATGGACATATGTATTATCTTATCTGCCGGGAACCCGAACAACGGGTCCAATTATTACAATACTTGAAACAAAACGGGATAATGGCTGTATTTCATTATATCAGTTTGCACCGTAGCCCGTTTTTTAATAAACATTATATCGGGGCAGAGATGACCGAAACAGATAGGTACACAGATACCCTAATTCGTTTGCCGCTGTTCTATGAACTGCCTGTCGATTCAGTACTAAGCGTATTCAAAGCGGCAAAGTTCTGATATAATTATTCGAAATAAAGTGCGGCTCCTTTTTCTTCACCTAATTTGATAATGACTATGTCATTCACCCTTTTTATCGACTCATAATCTGGCCAAACCGGCATTGCCGCAACGGAATCTTTGACAGAATTCAACTGTTCGTGGGTATGCATCATATTGTATTCGGCGACATCTGCTTCTCGGATAAAGTTTATTATTCGGT
>JADKLW010000365.1_pt1 | contig 20070 bp, 20 predicted proteins | sample 8641881 | NCBI WGS metagenome assembly JADKLW01 (sample SAMN16272185, study PRJNA661076) | feces metagenome | isolation source: fecal sample from diarrhoea affected cattle B | host: Bos taurus | place: South Africa: Lokaleng Village, Mahikeng | collected 2019-09 | reverse complement strand
CCAGAGGCACCGCCGCCGCCGCCTCGGCCACCAGCTTCACCGCGCGGAACCCCACCGGATTGCCGGTGAACCCCGCCCGCGTCAGGCTGCCGACATCGCGCGGCGACCACGCCACCCGCCCCGACCCCGACCGTCGGCAGCGCGACCAGCCGGCGGGGCCGCGGCAGCTCCAACCGCGCGGACGGACAGACGTCCGCGTCGGCGACGACCTCCTCCAGCCGCTCGATCGCGTCGGCCAGCGCCCGGGCACACGCGCGGACGTCCCCGTGCGGCACGCCGGTGTCGCAGGCCACGACCCCCGGCGCATCTGCGGTCGGCGGCCGCAGGACAGCCGATCCGGTCGCCTCCAACTCGGCCCGGGCGGCGTCGTCCAGCCGCCCCGGACCGCCGTCCGTCCCGCCCCGCCCGAGCCGCTCGAGCGCGGGCCGCCAGGCGGTGGTCACGTTGCCGTGCCGATCCGTCGGCAGCACCCACGCGTCGCAGTGCAGCGCCGTGAGGTCGCCGCGGGTGACGAAGAGATGGCGCGCGGGCATGCTCAGAGCCTGGCAGAGCGCTCGCTCCCGCTCCGGCCGGGCCGGCCGTCATCGACGGTCGATCCTCATCCTCCGGACAGCCGCTTGACCTCGACCAGGTCCAGGCCCAGCTCCTGCAGCCGATCGAGGATCCCGTGCAGCTCCGCCTGGTCCCGGATCTGACCGCTGATCACCGTCTCGGTCGGCCGAACCGCGCCCGTGAACTCGGCAAGCTCCTCCACCATCCTGCGGCTGAAGGCTCCTGCGACGCGGATCTCGTATCGATCGCTCACCGCACGCAGCCTCGCGCCCCCGCGGGTGAACCGCAGTCACCCAGGCCGGGTGACGCTCGGGAGGGGCGCCGCCGGCTTCCGGCCGCCCCTCGGTCTCGACCCGCCCGGCACCGTCGACGCCCGCGGCGAGCGCTCCGCAGATTGGCGCGGGTCGCGTTCGGGTAGACGGTATACGAGGCTGTCCTCCGCCCCTGCTCCAGCTCCCGCTCCCCGGCCTGACCCCCTGATGACCGAGAACCCAGCTCCCCGCAGCGGAACGTGAGACTCGCATGGACGCGGGCCTCACTGCGACGGTCGACGACGCGCACGCCGCCCCTTCGGTGATCACGGCCCGGCTGCGGCCGTCGCCGGACGGCAGCACGGTGACGCGTCCGCGGCTGCTCGACGCGGTCGATGCGGGCGTCCGCCATCCGCTCACCCTCGTGGCCGCGCCGGCCGGATCCGGCAAGACCGTCCTGATCAGCCAGTGGGCCCGCCGGCGGCCCGCCGGGACGGTGGCCTGGCTCACGCTCGACGCGAGCGACAACGACCGGCGCCAGTTCTGGGTCGACGTCACGTCCGCGATCACGCGAGTCACCGGCCGGACGGCGGGCATCGGGACGCTCGCACCGCCGCCGGAAGGCTCGATGCGCGCCTTCCTGACCGCCTTCGTCAACGCGGCCGCCGCGCGAGGCGAGGATCGATCCGAAGAGCCGCTGACCCTCGTGCTCGACGACGCCCAGGAGGTGCGCTCGGCGGCGGTGCTGGCCGACATCGACGCCGTCCTGGCCAATTCGGGGAGCGGGCTGCGGGTGATCTGGGTCACGCGCGTCGATCCCCCGCTGCGGCTGCAACGCCTGCGCATCGCCGACCGGCTGTGCGAGATCCGGTTGGCCGACCTGTCCTTCACGCTCGCCGAGGCCCTCCTGCTGCTTGGGGACGCGGCCGAGACCGTCAGCCCCGCCGACGTCGAGCGGCTCTGGGCGACCACCGGGGGCTGGGCCGTCGGCCTCCGGGTCGTCGCCCTCGGGCTCCGCAGCCAGCGAGGCACCGAGGCCTTCGTGGCCGCGTTCACCGGTGGCCACGGTCAGGTCCTGGACTACCTGCTCGACGAGATCATCGCCGAGCTGCCCGAGCGGACGATCGACTTCCTGCTGCGGACGGCCGGCGTACGAGACGTGTGCGCGCCCCTCGCCGACGCGCTGACCGACGCCCGCGACAGCGCGGCCGTCCTGGACGACCTGCGCCACCGCGACCTGCTGATCGCCCCGATCCCCGGATCACACGAGCGGTTTCGCTATCACCCGCTGCTCGGGAAGGCGCTGCGCGTCCTCCAGCGCCAACGGATCGAGAGCGAGATCCCCGAGCTCCACCGACGAGCGGCGCGCTGGTACGCCGACGACGGCCAGGTCGTGGAGGCGATCGGGCATGCGTCCGAGGCGGAGGACTGGACGTTCGCCAGCGCCCTGATCGCCGAGCACTGGATGGCGCTCGCGATCGCCGGCCACGGACACGCCGTCCGCGCCATGATCGCCCGCCTGCCGCCGTCGACGGTCCACGACGACGCCGAGATCGCCCTGGCGGTCGCCGGGCTCGCCCTCGCCGACGGCGACGAGCAGGAGGGCGACTACTTCCTCGCGATCGCCACGTCCGGCAAGGACCGGCTTCCCGCCGATCGCCTGCGGCGCTACGAGGTGCACGCCGCGGTCGCGCAGCTCTACCTCGGGCGGGTCGGCGACGACCCGGCCGACGCCGTGAACGCGGCCCGCCGAGTGCTCGACGGCCACTGGGACCGCGACATGGCCACCGCGCTCCGGGCGCTCGCGCGGCTCAGCGTCGGCGTCACCGAGCTCTGGACGGGCGACCTCCCGGGAGCCGAGCGTCACATCGATGACGGCAGGGCGTTCGCGGAGAACGCCGACAACGCCTATCTGACCGTCCAGGCGCTCGGCTGGTCAGCGGTCGTCGACGTGATGGAGGGGCGGCTCGTCGAAGCGCACCGCGACGCCGAGGCCTCGATCGCGCTGGCTTCGCGCGCCGGCGCCGAGCGCGACGCGCAGGCCGCCCCGGCCCTCGCCGCGCTCGCGGCCGTGCTCTGGAACTGGAGCGACCTGACCGCGAGCCGCGCGATGGTCGGGCGCGCGCGATCCGCGATCGGGCTGTCCGGGCGTCCCACGCTGCGCGCGTGGATCTCGGTCGTCGAGGCCCGCCTTCACGCCGCCCGGGGCGAAGCGGAGACCGGTCTGCGCCTGCTGCGGGCGGCCACCACCGACCACGACGGCCACCGGCTTCCCGAGCCGCTGTCGATGCTCGCCCGCGGGGTCGAGGCCCAGCTCCGTCTCCGGCTCGGGGAACGGGACCGCGCGACGAGCCTGGCCGACGAGCTCGTCCGATCCGGCGAAGCCGGAGCCCTCGCCGCCGCGGCGGCGGTCCGCCTCGGTCGGCTTCGCGGAGGGCCTCGGCGCGGCGAAGGCCTACGCCACCAAGCAGCACTACGAGATCGACCCCAACCAGGAGCTGCTCGGGCTCGGCGCCGCCAACGTCGGCTCCGGGATGGTCGGCGGGATGGTCGTCAACGGCAGCCTCTCGAAGACCGCCGTCAACGGCGGCGCGGGCGCGCACAGCCAGATCTCCGGTCTGGTCGTCGCCGCGCTCACGGTGCTCACGTTGCTGTTCCTGACCGGGCTCTTCGAGCAGCTACCGGAGGCGACCCTGGCCGCGGTCGTGATCGCCGCGGTGATCGAGCTGGTCGACGTCCGGGCGCTGGTCGAGCTGCACCGGGTCTGGTCGAAGCGCCTCGGCGAGGCGTACGGACCGGCGGCGCGGCCGGACTTCCTCGCCGCCGTCGCGGCGATGCTCGGCGTGCTGATCTTCGACACCCTCCCCGGGCTCTTCCTCGGGATCACGGTCTCGCTGCTGCTGTTGCTCTTCCGCGCGTCGCGTCCGCGGGTCGCGGTGCTCGGCAAGGTCCCGGGCAGCGAGGATCGCTACGCCGACGTCCGCGGCCGTCCGGCGGTCGTCCGCCCCTCGGGCGTGACGGTGCTGCGGGTCGAGAGCGGGATGTTCTTCGCCAACGCGGACGTCGTCCGCCGCGCGATCCGCGACCACGCGCGCGACGACGACGTGCGCGCGATCGTGCTCGACGCCGAGGCGATCCCGTTCGTCGACATCACCGCCGCGCGGATGCTGGCCGAGACCGCCGAGGAGCTTCGCGAGCGCGGCACCACGCTGCTGCTGGTCCACGACATCGGGCAGGTCCGCGACATGCTGCGCTCGGTGGTTGGCGCGCCCGCGGCGCTGCGTACCGTCCACCCCACGATCACGGCGGCGATCGCCGCCGTCGAGGCCGAAGGCCGCTCCCGCTCCGCCCCACCGCCCGGCTGAGCCGCGCGGTGGTCAACCGCTTCGCCGGCGGCGCATCCGTTCGATCGCGACGTCGACCGTCGGCGCGATCGGCGTCTCGTCCGCGACTCCGGCGCGCCGCAGCACGGCGGCGACCGGTGCGCGCACCTCGGCGAGCCCGAGCACGACGTCGAGCGCGCGTAGCTGGGCCGCGAGGTCGCCGATCGCGTCGGCGCTCTGGATCCCGAGGTCCGAGGTCAGCGAGAGGTCGAGGATCACCACCGCCGGCCGCGGGTCGGCCGCCGTGACCAGCTCCAGGCACCGTTCGCGGACGCCGTCGGCGTTCGGATACAGCAGCGCGCCGTCGTGGCGGAGCACCAGCGGATCGCGCGAGGCCCGCCAGTCCGGGTGGCGGTCGATCCGTCCCCACGCCCCGCTGTCCGGGTCGCGGGCGAGCACCCCGACGTCCGGCTGGCCGAGCCGCCGGACGACGTAGAGCAGCGAGAGCCCGGCGGCCAGCACCAGGCCCTGGAGGACGCCGAGCACCAGGACCGCGAGGAGCGCGATTGCGGCGAAGACCGCCGCGCTGCGGCGCACGCGGACGAACCGGCGCAGCCCGGCGACGTCGTAGAAGCCGGCCACCGCCACCAGCACGATCGCGGCCAGCGTCGCTTGCGGCAACGGTTCGAAGAGCGGGGCGAGGAACGCGCCGGTCAGCAGCAACAGGCCGGCGCAGACGATCGCCGCGAGCTGGCTCCGACCGCCGGCCGCGTCGGCGGCGGCGGTCTGGCTGGCGCCGCCGGACTGGACGAAGCCCGCCGAGAGGCCGGCAATCAGGTTGCCGGCGCCGAGTCCGACCAGGTCGCGGTTGGCGTCGACGCGGTAGCCGTGCTTGACCGCGAGCTGGCGGGCGACGCCGACCGCCTCGGCGCTCAGGATCAGCACGCCGAGCGCCGGGGTCACCAGCCGGACGACGTCGCCGGCGCCGATCGCGGGCAGGCCCGGATCGGACAGCGCGTGCGGGATCTCCCCCACGACCTCGACCTCGTGACGGTCGAGTCCGAAGATCGCCGAGACGGCGATCGAGAGCACCAGCACCAGGAGCGTCGGCGGCACGACCGGGAACAGTCGTCGGGCGACGACCAGCGCCGCGATCGAGCCCACGCCGACGGCCAGGGTCGCGGGATCGACGGCGTCGAGCGCGCTGAGCAGGTCGCGGACCCGCGGGAAGAAGTCGCCGTCGCCGGCCGCGACGCCGAGCAGCGTCGGTAGCTGCCCCACCGCGATCGTCAGGCCGAGGCCGAAGAGGAATCCGGTCATCACCGGCTTCGAGACGAGGTCCGCGATCGCCCCGAGCCGAAGCGTGCCCGCCGCCACCAGGACCACGGCCGTCACGATCGCGAGCGTCGCCGAGAGCGCGGCGAAGCGCGCCGGGTCGCCCGCCGCCAGCGGGCCGATCGCCGCGGCCGAGAGCGCGGCGGTCGCGGTCGTGGCGCTGACCATCAGCTGCCGCGACGTCCCCACCAGCGCGTAGGCGATCATCGCTCCGGGAGCGGCCATCAACCCGGCCTGCGGCGGCAGACCGGCGATCTGTGCGTACGCGACCGCCTGCGGCGTCACCACCGACCAGATCACGATCCCCGCGAGCAGGTCCGGCCGCAGCCACGCCCGGTCGTAGGCGGCGATCCAGCCCGGGACGAGACGGCGAAGCACCCGCGAAGGCTCGCGTCCGGCGGGGTGGGCCGGAATCACCCGCGGCGGGTGGTTGCCGCGACGTTCCCGGCGAACGGCGCCGAGCGTCGCCCAGGCGCGACCGACCGTGCGGATCACGCTCCGCGGATGAGGTGCGCTCACCCGCCCGGACGACAGGCTGCCCGGCGATGCGCCGATGACCGAGAACGTCGCTGCCGAAGGCCCCGCCGCCGCCCCCGCAGGCGATCGAGCGCGGCGGTGGCTGACCGGCGACGTGCGCTCCCAGGACGAGATCCGCGAGGCGGTCTACCTCTTCACCGGCGACGTCGTCGCGAAGCAGAGCCGGTTCTGGCTGCTGCTCGTGCTCGCGACCGCGATCGCCACCGCCGGCGTGATCGGCGACGCGACCGCGACCGTGATCGGGGCGATGATCATCGCTCCGCTCGCCACGCCTATCCAGGGGGTGGCGGCGGCGATCGCCGCCGGCGAGGCACGCCCCCTGCTGCTCTCGACCGCGATGGTCGTGGCGGCCGTCGCCGTCGTGGTCGGACTGGCCGGCCTGATGGCGGTGGTCCTGCCCGAGCTGCACGCGCCGTCGGACAACGCGCAGATCACGAGCCGGATCTCGCCGACGCTGATCGACCTGGTGGCGGCCGCCGCCACCGGATTGGCGGGCGCCGTCGCGGTCGCCCGGCGCGACATCGGCGACATCCTGCCCGGGGTGGCGATCGCGATCTCGCTGGTTCCGCCGCTGGCGGTCGTCGGCGTCACGGGCGTCGACGGCGACTGGACCGGCGCGGTCGGCGCGTTGCTGCTGTTCCTCACCAACGTGCTCGCGATGATCGTCGTCGGCGTGATCGTGCTCGGTGTGATCGCCGGGTTGCGCGACCGCGGCGCCGCGGGCGAGCGCTTCCGGCGCCGCGGGGTCTACGCCGTCGTCGGCACCGCCGGGACGCTCGTGGTCGCGGCGCTCGTCGTCACCACGATCCACACGGTGAACCTGTCGACCTGGCGCGACGCCGCCGACGGCGTCGCGTCCGCGTGGGCCCGCGACCGCGGCGAGCACCTGGTGCTGACCCGGTTCGAGGGCGACGACCTGGTGTTCGTGGTCGAAGGCGGCGAGGCGTCGCCGACGACCGACGCCGAGCTCCCGGGGCTGCTGCGGGACGTGGTCCCTTCCGGCACCGGCGTGATCGTCAACCGCGTGGCCGGCACCCGCCGCCTGGCGGCCGCGACGGCGTTGCTGTCGTCGTTCTGCGCGTTCGGCTTCACGCTCTCCCCCGCGCCCGCCGACGCCGCGCCGTGCTCCCGCGCGACCGCGCCGACGCGCGCCGGAGCCTGGCGCGCGTACGTCCCGGCGGGGACGCCGATCCGCGCTCCCGGCCGGCGTACCGCGATCACCCGCGTCGGCGCCTGGCGCCTGGTGCTCGGGAGCGCGCGCCCCGGCCACGCCTGCCAGCTCCGGGTGCGGCTGGAGCGCCGACCGAACGGCGCGTCCGGATGGGTCACCGCGGCCCGCGCGCGGTTGCGCCCCACCCGCTGGCGGATCGAAGTCGACCGCGACGCGCGCCGCGCATCGCTGCTGCGCGACGGCCGGATCGTGGGGCGGTGGAAGGTCGTCGTGGGCAAGCGCGCCACGCAGACGCCCACCGGGCTGTTCGCGGTGCAGGCGAGCTACCGGACGCCGGCCGCGAGCTGAAGGACGGTGGATCGTGACCCTCACCGCGCACAGCAACGCGCTGGCGACCTACGACGGCGGGGACGGCCAGGTCGCGCTGCACGGGCGCGGCGGGGCGGCGCTGGTCGACCGGCTCGGAACGGCGGCCAGCCACGGGTGCGTGCGCTTCGACAACCGCGCGATCGGCGCGATCGTCCGGCGCGTCGGCCGGAGTCGCCTGCCCGGCGTCCCCGTCGCGATCCGCTAGACGGCTGGTCCCGCGCGCTCCGCGCGATCCGCTCGGCGGCCGGTCCCGCCGACGCCGCGGAACCGACCGTCGAGCCGAGGGTCAACCCGTCACTCGCGGCGGCCGCAGCTTGGCGGGCGACCGCACGCTCAGCGTCGCCGACGCCGTGTTGTTGCGCAGGTTCGGGTCGTCGGTCGACGAGACCACGCCCACCCGGTTGACCGTCACGCCGGGCTTGCTCACCCGCACCGTGGCGGTGATCGTCACCTGCTGTCCGACGCCGAGCCGGCCGACGCGACAGCGTGCCGGGCGGTCGCCGACGCAGCGGCCCCGCGTGCTGCGCAGCCGCAGGCGCTGGGTACCGGGCGCCCGCATCTCGGCGACGACCACGTCGTAGGCGACGGCCGGGCCGCGGTTCTCGACCGTCACGGTGTAGTTGACGCGCTGACCGGGCCGGGCGGTCGACGGCGACACGCGCTTGCGGGCCACCAGGTCGGCGTCGGGACCGGCGGCGTCGTCGAGGGCCTCCTCCGGCGGATCGGTGCCCGGGACGTTCGGGATCGGCGGGGGCGTCGGGCCGGGGCCCGGCGGATCCGGGGTCGGAGGATCGGGTGTCGGTGGATCGGGGTCGGGCGGGTCGGGCCGAGGCGGCACGGGGCCGCGGACGAACTGGTCGTAGAAGGTGCAGTCGGCGCTCGGGTCGCTGGTCGTCAGCCGGATCCGGGCGCGGCCCTCGCCGCTGCCCACCGGGCGGCCGTCGCAGAGCACCGCCGCCATCCGCCAGTAGCCGCGGACCCGCGGGCGCTGGCTGGTCTCGACGATGTCGTAGGTCCCGAGCGGGATCTCGGTCGTGTCGTCGCCCTGGGCGGTCACCGGAGCGAGCTCCTGGCGCACCGTCGCGGTCTGGACGTAGTTGGTCGGGCGCCCCCGCGGATGGATCTGGAAGCGGGCCGTGCCGGTCGCGCCGAGCGTCACCTTGCGGATCCGCAGCCGGCCGGGATGAACCGGTTGGTGAACACGCAGGCCGCGCCCTGGCTGGCCCCGATCGAGACGCGAACCGTCTCCCGCGGGCCGAAGGTCTGAGCGCCGCATGCCGCGCCCTCCGGGACCCAGCGACCCGCCGGCCCGGGCTCTGGCGTCGACTCGCTGATCGTGTAGGTGCCGGGCGTGCCGCGCAGCGGGGCTCCGGGCTCGACACGGCCGTCGGTCTCGGTGGTGATCCGCTGCCGCGCGTCGTCGGGACCCGAGACGTCGAACCCGAACGTCCCGACCCCGCCGAGCGTGCGCTTGCCCAGCAGCAGGCCCGCCGGCGGCGGCGTCGCGCGGTTGGTGTAGGTACAGGTCACCGTGTCGCCCGCGCCGAGCCGCACGCTCGTCGCGGCTGTCGTCTGGTCGCTGACGGTGACGCTCGAGCCGTTGGCCGACGTGCACGTCACCCCGGTCATCGTCCATCCGGGCGGCACCTCCTCCTGGAACGTCCACGGCTCGTCCGCCGGGCCGATCGCTCCGCGGTAGAACGTGGCCGACGCGGGCTTGCCGCTGGCCGCCGACAGCGAGAAGCTGTGGTCCGCGGTGTAGGAGACGTTCCCGATGAACCGGAACGGCTGCGGGCTCGTGACCTCGGGACCGTCGATGACCTTACGCACCACGATCGTCCCGCTCGTCGGCGGCGGCTCGACGTAGTAGGCGTAGCAGTACACGTGGCGGGCGCCCTGGGGGTAGGTGATCGATTCGACGTTGTCGCCGTTGAGGTTGTCGACTGCGCACCTCAGGGCCGCGAAGCCGTAGCGCTGCGGGTACACCGCGTCGAGAACCGGGTCGCTCACGTCCCCGCCCTGCACCCAGAGCGCGGACGACGCCGCGGCGCGCTGCGCCTGGTCATCGGTCAACGGCACGGTGACCGCGCCAGGCAGCGTGTAGCCGGTGCGGTCGCCGTTGGCGTCGAGCATCGGCGTGGAGACCTGCGTCACGATGTCGGTGTCGTAGGGTGAGGACACGTAGGACAGCGAGCCCCAGGTCCCGGTGACCGCTCCGCCGATGCCCTGGCCGAGACGGAAGCGCCAGCCGGGCAGCGGCCTGCAGTTGGGCTGACCGGGCTCCTCCTTGGCCGGCGTGATCGGCTCGCCATTGGCGTACGGCGTGTCGGGACCGAGGTCGCGCAGGCTCTCCTGCAGGTTGTTGCGTGCGAGGTTCGCGAAGACGTCCGTGTAGCTGGGACAGGAGCGGGCCGCGTAGGTGACGCGCAGTCGCTGGTCACCCCCGGCATCCTGGGCACCGGCGGGGGCCGGGATCGCCGCCCCCACCGCGATGACTACGAACGACGTCCACAACCGGATCGCGTTGCGCATGCGCCGCAATCTCGCGCGGTCGCGGGTGACCGCGGATCACTCGGTCAGGGTGATCCCCGCCCCACGTCGCCCCACGCGGGGTCATCGCGAGCACCCGGCTCGTCCGCCCCGTCTCCGTCCGGGGCGGCGCCGTCGCGTTCCTCGGGCGTGGTGCCCGCCGTCGGGTCGTGGCCGGCCCGCGCGTCGCCGGCCCGCAGCAGTCGCTCGCGCAGGGTCGCCTCCTCCTCCGGCGTCGGATCCCAGGCCGCAGGGTCGGGCAGGTCGGCCAGGCCCTCGAGCCCGAACAGCTTGAGGAACAGTCCGGTGGTCCGGTACAGCACCGCCCCGAACTGCGAGCGACCGGCCTCCTCGATCATGCCCCGCTCGACCAACGACGCGCAGGCGGCCTCGGCGGCGACGCCGCGGATCCGCGAGATGTCCGGCCGGCTGACCGGCTGCAGGTAGGCGACGATCGCCAGCGTCTCGGCCTGGGCCGGGGTCAGCGGCGGGGTCCGCGGCGCGGCCATCAGCCGCCGAGCGGACGGCTCGGTCTCGGGCGCGGTCGACAGCAGGTAGCCGCCGCCGATCACGCGCAGCACCAGTCCGCGACGGCCCGGCGCGTACGCGACCTGCAGCTCGCGCAGCGCGTCGGCGACCTCGTCCGGTCCGGTGTCGCACGCGGTCGCCAGGTCGTTCACCGCGACCGGCTCGGAGGACAGGAACAGCAGCGCCTCGACCTCCGACGCCAGGCCGCTCTGCTCCGCCGGCGGCGTGCGGGCGTCGATCGGCCCGTCGGGGTCGATCGCCGCGGGGAACGCGACGCCCGAGTCCTCGCGCTCCTCATCGCTCACGCCGCCACCTCGACCGCGTCCAGCACGGGCGCCGTCCAGTCGGGGCGCCCGTCCGGGAGCCCGTCGATGTGGATCTCCGCGAACGGCTCGTCCTGCGTCCAGTCGGCCTCACCCTGCTTGTAGAGCTCCAGCAGCGCCCAGAGCGTGACGGCGACCGTCGTGCGGTCGCTCTCCCCCACGGCCTCACTGAAGGTGAAGCGGCCGCGGCGCAGCAGGGCCCGCAGGTGCGCCAGCCGCTCGGGCAGCGCGACCCGCGCGATCGTCACGTGGTGCAGGCTGACCTGGGCCGGCATCCGCAGCATGCCGCCGAGCGCGCGCCCGAGCCGCTTCGGGTTGTGGACCGCAACCGCGTCGGCCTCGGTGAACCGCCGCAGGTGCGGCGGAGGCGGCGCCTGCCGGAACCGGTGGCCGTCCTGGTCCGCGAGCCGGTCGACGAGGAACTCGGCTCCGTGCCGGTAGCGGCGGGCTTGGAGCATCCGCTCGAGCAGCTCCTCGGCCGCTTCCTCCGGAGCCAGCTCGTCCTCGTCCTCCACGTCGCTCCGCGGCAGCAGCAGCCGCGACTTCAGCTCGAGCAACGACGTGATCAGGATCAGGAACTCGGTGGCGACCTCCAGGTCCAGCTCGCCGCGCGCCTCGAGATGGTCGAGGTAGGTCAGGACGACGTCGGCCAGGTCGACCTCGAGCAGGTCGACCTCGTCCTTGAGGATCAGGGTGAGCAGCAGGTCGAACGGCCCGCTGAAGACCTCCAGATCGAGCTCGAGACCCGCGACGTAGGCCGTCGCGCGCATGACCGAGAAGCTAGCGGGCGCGGCGGTCGGCGTCGTGCGCCGCCAACCGCCAGCGGCGTTGCCCCGGCAGGACCAGCCACAGCGCGCCGAGGACGAGCGTCGCCCAGAGCGGCAGGGCGAAGCGCCACAGGCCGTCGAACAGCCGGTCGCCGACCAGCAGCGACGCCGCGATCAGCGCGACCGCGGTCGCCCCGAGGCCGGCCAGCACCAGACGGGTTCCGATCGTGACGATCCAGACGGCCTGTCCCTGGTGCAGCAGCGCGCGGTGGATCAGGCTCGGCGCCAGCAGTAGCGCCGTGGCGAGCAGCGCCGCCAGCAGGGCCACCACGTAGGCGTCGCGCTGCAGCTCGTTCAGTTCGGCGGTGAACGGGATCGCCAGCAGGAAGCCGATGATCACCTGGACGCCGACGGCCGCCACGCGCGTCTCCTGGAGCAGCTCGTTGATCTGGCGGGTGTGGCGCTCCGACGGCGTCTCGCCGGTCCGCGGGTTGCGGCTCGGGCCGTCGTCCTCCGGCGCGGACGGCGACTCCTCGACCGCGTCGGCGTCCTCGGAGCGCATCGCGTCCGCCCGTCGCCGACGCGCGGCCTCGCTGTCGGAGCGATCGACCATTAGGTCACCGGCGGGGGCCCACGCCCATCGCCTCGCGCACGTCGGCGAGGATCGGGGCGGCGATCGCGCTCGCCTTCTCGGCGCCGACCGCCAGCGCGGCCTCGATCGCGGCCTCGTCCTCGCGCAGCTCGCGGTAGCGCTCCTGCAGCGGGGCGAACGTCTCGACCACGGCCTGCGCGGCCTGGACCTTCAGGTCACCGTAGCCGCGGGCGTCGGCCAGGCTCGCGACGACCTCGTCGGGCGTGCGGTCGGTCGTCGCGGCCAGGATGTCGATCAGGTTGGTCACGCCGGGCTTGGCGGCGACGTCGCGCTGGATCCGCGGCGGGTCCTCGGAGTCGGTGACCGCGCGCTTGAGCTTCTTCTCGATCGCCTTCGGCTCGTCGAGCACGTAGACGGTGCCCTCGACCGAGCCGCTCGACGTCGACATCTTCTTCTCGGGCTGCTGCAGGTCCATGACCCGCGCGGCGACCGTCGGGTAGACGCCCTCCGGCGCGCGCAGGATCGCCTGGCCCTCGCCGAACCGGGCGTTGAACCGCTCCGCGATGTCGCGCGTCAGCTCGATGTGCTGGCGCTGGTCGTCGCCGACCGGCACGCGATCGGCCCGGAACGCCAGCATGTCGGCCGCCATCAGCACCGGGTAGAGGAACAACCCGGCCGAGACCAGCTCCCGCTGCTGCGCGGACTTCTCCTTGAACTGGTGCATCCGGTTGAGCTCGCCGTGCGCGGTCACCGACGTCAGCAGCCAGGTCAGCTCGGGAGCCTCGGGCACGTCGCTCTGCCGGTAGAGCACCGACTGGGACGGGTCGATCCCCGCGGCGAGCAGGATCGCGATCGTGTCGTAGGTCCGGTCGCGCAGCTCCTTGGGGTCGTAGGCGACCGTGGTGGCGTGCAGGTCGACCACGCAGAAGATCGACTCGTCGCCCGCCGCAGCCGCCTGCTCCTGGCCCGTCACGTAGTGGCGGATCGCTCCGAGGTAGTTGCCGAGGTGCTTACGGCCGGTGGGTTGGATGCCGGAGTAGACGCGCACGAGACGGCAGGATAGCCGCGGGCGGACGGGCGAGGGTCCTGCGGCCGAGCGTTCTTCCGGCCGTCGGCCGTGCGGCGCGATAGCGTTGCGGCACGCCCGCTGCCCCCGTAGGAGACAGACCTCGTGTTCCAGCAGATTCTCGTCGGATGTGACCAAGGACCCGGAACGCTCGGCGCTCTGCGGCTCGCGTCGGCGTTCGCCGACCTCGCCCCCGACACGTCCCTGACGCTCGTCCACGCCTACGCCCCGAACGCGGCGCGCTTCGGCCGCCGCGGCAAGGTCGAGGAGTACGACGACGCGCTGCACGGCGAGGGCATGCGGCTGCTCGAGGAGCTGCGCGAGCGTCTGCCGGAGCATCAGCGTGAGCGCGTCGAGCTCCTGTCGCTCCCCGTCTCGTCGCCGGCGTTCGCGCTGCACGAGCTGGCCGAGGGCCGCAGCGCCGACCTGATCGTGATCGGTCCGGCGCAGCACGGGCCGTTCGGACGGCTGGTCCTGGGCAGCGACTCGGTCGGGATCCTCCACGGCGCGCCTTGCGCGGTCGCGATCCCGCCGAACACCTCCGGCCACGCGCACGAGGCCGACGCCAGCCGCGCGATCGGCCCGATCGGCGTCGCCTACGACGGTTCGCCGGTGGCCGACGCCGCCGCGGAGCTCGCCGCGCGGATCGCGGTCACGCTCGACCGTCAGCTCCAGGTGATCGGGGTCGCCGAGCCGATCAGCCCGGTCACGATGCAGAACTTCGAGGGCCCGACGTCGATCCCCGTCCCGCCGCCGGATCCGCAGGCGATCGAGGACGAGGTCGCCGCGCTGCTCAACGAGCGCGTCGCGGCGCTCCCTCCCGGATGCTCGGCCGCGGCCGTCGCGCTGCACGGCGATCCGGTCGATCAGCTCACCGAGCGCTCCGCCGAGCTCAACCTGCTGGTGATCGGGTCACGCGACTACGGCCCGGTCCAGCACGTGCTGCTCGGCAGCGTGTCGCGCGGCGTGCTCGACAACGCGCGCTGCCCGGTGCTCGTGGTGCCGCGGCCGGCGGTCGCCGACTGAGGGCCGAGGTCCTGAGGGCCGCTGCCGGAAAGCGGATTCCGCACGTCGCGACCGGTTGAGCGACATCGAGCGGTCCGACGTCCGTCCGCGGTCAGCGGACGTGGCGAACGCGAACCAACGGGACGGCAGCCAGTCGGTCGTCGCGCGTGACGAGCGTCATGTCGTGCGCGAGCGCGGTCGCGGCGATCCAGAGGTCGTTCGACGGCGCACGCCCCGACATTCGTCGCAGCTCTCCGTACCGTGCCGCCACGGAGCCATCGACCGGGAGCACGGGGACCGACGCGACCAGCGCCGTCAGGCGGGCCAGGCGCGTGCTACGCGTCGCGTCGTCGCGAGCCAGCTCGACGCCGGCGTGGAGCTCTCCGACGCTGATCGCGCTGATGACGATCGGCTCATCGTCGTCGCCGTCGGTCGGCGGCGCGATCAGCACGCTGGTATCGACGACGAGCGTCATTCCCAGGGATCGACCGCACGCTCACGGTCCTCGTCACGCAGCCGCTGCTGGTCGACGAGCCAGGCGTCGTCGGTCGGCCCGAGCTTCCGAAGCGTCTGGAGCGTGGCCACGGGACGCCCGCCGACCACGGGACCGAGCTCGGCGACGGGACGGTCGTTGACGGTCACGACGATCCGCTCGCCCGATTCCGCACGCCGCAGGACTTCCCCGACGTTGTTGCGCAACTCACGCTGGGGGATCGTCGCCATGAGCCGACCGTAGCAGATGTACTACACAGGTCGTTCGGGCAGGCAGGCGCCGGAAGAGAGCCTCGGGCCCGCGATGATCGCGGGCCCGAGAGTGAAGACCTCATACCCCGCTCGCGAGCGGACATGCACGCCGACGAGAAATCGTCGTCGGCGGAGCGTCATCTAGCTGCCCTGCAACCGTCGATCGAGGTTCTCGAGCACGGCGGTATGGATCCGGTCGAGGCCCTTCGGCGCGAACGTCCGCTCGAAGAACCCGCCGATTCCGCCGGCGCCCGTCCACGTCGTCTCGACCCGCACGTGCGACAACGTGTCGCTGTGCGCGGTCACCCGGTACGTGGTGACGAGCGTCGAGTTGCGGTCGCGCTCGACCACGTCGCCGTCGGCGGTGATGCTGACGTCGGCCAGCACGTCCCGCGAGCGCTTGCTCGTCGCCTGCAGGACCCACGCCACGACCGTCCCGTCGCCGATGCCGCCCTCGAGCACGCGGTAGTCGCGGTAGTGCTCGGTGAGGATCGCCGGACGCACCGTGACGTAGTCGCCGAGCGCGGCGCGGACGTCGGCGACCGAGGCGTGGACGTGGTGATCGGTGATCGCGTGAACCTGGGCCATGGGGCGTACGATGACAGCGCATGTCCGAGCCCGCCGCCCAGCCGTCCTCCGCGCCCGACCGCGACGCGCTCGCAGGCTCGCTCGGTGGCGACGACAGCCTCGTGCTCCCCGAGTTCGACGCCCCGCCGACCGACCCGATCCCGCTGGTCCAGCGCTGGATCGCCGACGCGTTCGACCGCGGCGTGCGCGAGCCGCTGGCCGCCGCGCTGGCCACGGTCGACGCGGACGGCCGTCCGTCCAACCGCGTGCTGCTGCTGAAGGCGGTCGACCACGACGGCGTGGTCTTCTACGGGCAGTACGACAGCCGCAAGGGCCGCGACATCGCGTCGGTCCCGTTCGCGTCGGTCGTCCTCTACTGGCGCGAGACGATCCAGCAGCTACGGATCGACGGCCGGGTCGAGCGGCTCGACGACGCGGCGTCCGAGGCGCTGTTCGCGACGCGGCTGCGCGCCGCGCAGGCCGCCGCGACCGCATCCGATCAGAGCCGTCCGCTCGACGGCGAGGACGCGCTGCGGGCCCGCTTCGACGCCGCCATGGCGGGCGACGATCCGATCCCGCGGCCCGAAGGCTGGGGCGGCTACCGGATCGTGCCCGAGGCGATCGAGCTCTGGCACGGCAACCGCGACCGACTACACCGGCGGCTGCGGTACACGCGCGACGGCGAGGGCTGGAGCGCGGAGCGGCTCCAGCCGTAGGGATCGGTGCGCCGTTCGCGGCGGACCGTCGGAGCGGGACTCGGACACCGGCCCGGCCCCGCTCCGCGCACCGATCTAGGAGACCGCGACGCTCGTCGTGACCCGGCCCGCGACGGTGTTGATCAGGGTGAGACCGCTGGCGGTGATGCCGAAGGTGACCAGCAGGCGGTCGCCGGCGATGACCGGGATCGACAGACCGGTCGTCAGACCACTCGCCGTGGTCCCGATCGGCAGGATGCCGGTGAGCACCGGCGCCAGGGTCGTGACGGCGCCCGGGATCGGGGTGTACACGCCGCCGAAGCCGGCGGAGGCTCTCCACACCTGCACGACCGGGTTGACCGTCGAGCCGACCAGCGACATCGCCATCGTCAGGTTGAACTCCCCCGCGACCGCGGTGATCGTGCCGTTTCGGGCGATCACCTGACCGGGATCGACGTCGCCGGGCCCAAAGGTGATCGTCCCCCCGCCGACGCTGACGCCGGACGCGGCGGTCGATCCGCTGAGCGGCAGGGCCGCGACGGTCCCGGACAGCCCGCCCGCGAGGGACGTCGCCGTGACCGCGCTGCCCGAGCCGGCGCTGAAGATCGTGCCGGCGCCGTCGGCGCCGTCCTGACCGGCGGGGCCAGCGGGGCCCGTTGCGCCAGCCGGACCGGTGGCGCCATCCTCGCCGTCAGCGCCGGCCGGACCGGTCGGACCCGGCGCCCCATCGACCCCGGCGGGACCCGGAGGACCGGTCAAGCCGGTGGCGCCCGCCGGACCGAACGGGCCCTGCGGTCCCTGCGGCCCGGCAGGGCCCTGAGGACCGGCCGGACCCACGCCGCCGTCGGCGCCGTTCGCACCCGGGGCGCCGTCCACGCCGTTGCTGCCCGCGGCTCCCGCCGCGCCGGGCAGACCCTGAGCACCCGGGGCACCCTGCGGACCGGGGGCGCCGGTCGCGCCGCGCACGCCCTGCAGGCCGCGCGGACCGCGCGCCCCGCGCTCGCCCTTGCGCGACGAGGAGCCCGAGCTCCAGCTGATCCGGCGCTCGCCGTCCTGGCAGGCGCTCGCCTGCGGGATGATCCGCAGCTTCCGGTCACCCTCCGGGTAGTAGCACCCGGTGTGGGTCGCGGCATTCGCCGCTGGTGCGGCCGTCAGCGCCACGGCGGCGACGGCGATGGTGGCGACCACACCGCGACCGAGTCCTCTGGGATTCATCCGAATCGTTCCGTTCTTCGTACGGTCCGACCACCGCCACAGGTGAGTACCTACGGCGCCACGGTCGGCTTCGATCGTCAGCCTATATAGCCTCTACATCCGTGTCTGCGCGAGTACGTCCGACGTCCACCCTGTTGGGGGCCTCGCTGGCCGTCGGCTGCGCCGCGGTCCTCGCCGCTTGCGGAGGTTCCTCGTCCGACGACGCGGGCACCACCACGGCCGCCCAGGGACCGTTCCTCGACACCAAGGTGGTGGCGCTGGCGATCACCGACAGCATCCGCAACCAACGCGACATGACGGCCGAAGTGACCTGCCCCGAGCAGATCCCCCAGGCCAAGGGCGTGACGTTCGTCTGCGAAGCCGCCACCCGCAACGGGCGCTCGGAGTTCGTCGTCACGCAGAAGGACGACCAGGGCAACGTCGACTACGTGGCGGCGGACGAGGACGAGCCCGCCGCGGGTACGACGACCGCTCCGTAGGCCGGGCTCGGCCGCCGCCGCAGGTCGCCCAGGAGATGCGCTCAGGCCCGGGCGAAGCGGCTGAGCGTCTGCTCCGGGCTGATGGCCTCGAGATGCTCCCGCCAGACGCGGTAGTAGGCCAGCTCCTCCTTGCTGCGCAGCGGCGGCCGAACGGCGTCCCGCTCGGCTTCGAACTCGGCATCGGTGATTCGAGACTCGATGACTTCGGACAGCACGTCGCGCGCTCCGGATCCGTCGCCGAACTCGGCCTTGACCCGCCAGAGCAGGTGGTGCGGCAACCAGCCGTCGAACGCCTCGCGCAGCAGCGTCTTCTCCAGCCGCTCCGCGGTGTAGAGCTTCTCCGACGCGGGCAGCCGCAGCGCCCACTCGATCACGTCGAGCTCGAGGAACGGCACGCGAGCCTCGACCCCGTGCGCCATCGTCACGCGATCGCACCGCTGCAGGTTGAGGTTGTGCAGCGACCCAACGGTCCGCTCGAGCTCGGCGTGCAGCTCCTCGGCGTCAGTGATCTCGGCCATGTAGGCGTAGCCGGCGAACAGCTCGTCGGCGCCCTCGCCGGTCAAGACCACCTTGACGTGCTCGGACGTCTCGCGCGCGAGCACGTAGTTCGGGACTGCGGACCGCACGAGGCCGGGGTCGAACGACTCGATCGAGCGCACCACCTCGGGCAGGACGTCCAACGCGTCGTCGGCGTCGTAGGCGAACTCCCGATGCTCGGTCCCGAGGAACTCCGCGACTTCGCGCGCGGCGGCGATGTCAGGGGACCCCGGCGTGCCGATCGCGAACGTGTGCAGGATCGTGCCGTTTCGCTCGCACCAACGCGCGGCGATCGCCGCGACGAGGCTCGAGTCGAGTCCGCCCGACAGGAACACGCCGACGGGCACGTCGCCCATCATCTGGTGCTCGACCGCGCGGACGATCACGTCGCGGGTGCCGGACACCAGATCGCCTTCCGGCACTTCCAGCGGTCCTTCGGGCACGGCGGACGCGAACTGCTCCAGGCCGCGCTCAGGCGTCCAGACATAGCCGGCAGGGAACGGCTCGACGTACGGCTGCCATTCCGGCGGGAAGGCGTGCATCTCGGACGCGAAGCGTGTGATGCCGGCGTGCGGAGAATTCTGGGGCGGGCGGGCCCAGTACAGCGGCTTGATGCCGACCGGGTCGCGTGCGGCGACGAAGCGGCCGTCGTCGGAGGCCATCACGAACGCGAACATGCCGTTGAGCTGGGCGAGCGCGTCGACCGGCTCGCGGTCCATCAGGTACAGCCCGACCTCGTTGTCGGACATCGTCAGGAACTGCTCCTCGCCGATGCCCTCGCGGACCAGTACGTGGTTGTAGATCTCGCCGTTGCCGACGAGCCAGGCGTCTCCCGCCGCGTTGACCAGCGGCTGGCGACCGTTGACGAGGTCGACGATCGACAAACGGGTATGCCCCAGCCACCCGTGCTCCAGGGTCTTGAACCCGCTCTCGTCGGGCCCCCGGTGATGGAGGCGCTCGAGCATCCGCTGGAGCTCAGCGACGTTGCCAACTCCGTGTTGGGCCACGATCCCGCACATGGAACCGACGATACGGACTACGAGCGGCGCCTAGCCCCAGGCGCGCCTGATCGACGGCGTCGAAGTGGCGCGTCTGGCGGTCGTCCGGAGCGACGATCTTACCCGGTCGGATCGACGCCCATGGGGTCAGCCTACGGGGCTTGCGTCGTGATATCTCGTGATATCATCGCCCTATGCCGGATGTCCTGATTCGCGACCTCCCCGCCGAGGACCTTGCTCGCTTGGACGCGCACGCGGCCCGGCAAGGGCTATCTCGTACCGAGTACCTGCGTCGCCGCCTACGCGAAGATGCAGCGCGCGTCGATGCGCCGGTGACGACCGCGGACCTCGAACGGTTCGCCAATCGCTTCGGTGACCTGGCCGATCCCGAGGTCATGCGTCAGGCGTGGTCGTGACCGACACGGTCCCCGGTGCCGGGTGGCTGATCGACACGTCGGCGTTGGTCCGGCTCGGTCGCAGCCGGGAC
>JADKLW010000363.1_pt1 | contig 20122 bp, 16 predicted proteins | sample 8641881 | NCBI WGS metagenome assembly JADKLW01 (sample SAMN16272185, study PRJNA661076) | feces metagenome | isolation source: fecal sample from diarrhoea affected cattle B | host: Bos taurus | place: South Africa: Lokaleng Village, Mahikeng | collected 2019-09 | reverse complement strand
CGCGCGCCGTCGACGGTCAGGACCGCGCCGTCGACGTAGTCTCCGGCGGGCGACGCCAGGTACGCGACCAGCCAGGCGATCTCCTCGGACCGGCCGAGCCGGCCGAGCGGGATCGTCGCGGCGGCGCCCTCGACCATCGGCTTGGGGTACTTGGCCAGGAACGTGTCGGTCGCGAAGTGGCCCGCGGCGATCGCGTTGAGCCGGATCCCGAACCGCGCCCACTCGATCGACAGCACGCGCATCAGGTTCTCGACCGCGGCGCGGGCGGCCGACGAGTGCGCCATCCCCGGCAGTCCGTTGTGCGGGGTCAGGGTGATCGAGACCACCTTGCCCGAGCGCTGCGGGATCATCGCCTTGGTCGCGACCGCGTGGGTCATCAGCCAGGTGCCGTCGACGTTGAGCCGCGTCACGGTGCGGAAGCCCTTCGGCGTGATCTCCTCGGCCGGGGTCAGGAACTGCCCGCCGGCGTTGTTGACCAGCAGATCGATCCGCCCGTGCTCGGCGACGACCCCGTCGACCAGCGCGTCGACCTGATCCTCCTCGCGGATGTCGCAGACGGCCGCGAAGCAGCGCCCCGCGGCGGCCAGGCCGACCGTCTCGTCGAGCGGGTCCTGACGGCGGCCGCAGACGACCACCGTGGCGCCGAGCGCGCACAGCTCGATCGCGGTCGCCCGGCCGAAGCCCGACCCGCCGCCGGAGACCAGGCAGACCTGACCGTCGAGGATCCCGTCCCGAAAGAGCCGCGAGCTCATACCGCGTCCCTTCCACCGTGCGCGTCGACTGCTGTACCGCTGAGGAACGCGACTCGACGCGCTGCGACCGGCCAACGGGGCGCGTCGACTTCTGAACCGCTACCCGACACAACTCGACGCGCGGTCGCCCTCGGACTCATGCTGCCTCTCCTCCATCGTCGCTCTGGACCACGAGCAGGGTCTGGCCCCCGTCGACCGCGTCGCCGACCGCGACGTGGACCGCGGTCACCGTACCGGCGCACGTCGCCGTCACCTCGTGCTCCATCTTCATCGCCTCGAGGACCAGCAGCCGCTGGCCGAGCGCGACCGCGTCACCCGCGGCGACGTCGACCCGCAGCACCGTGCCGGGCAGCGGCGCGTCGAGCGATCCGGCGGCCGCCTGAACCCCGGGATCGGGGAACCGCGGCTGCTCGACCAGCGCGACCTGGCCGCGGCCGTCCCCAACCCAGACCGCGTCGTGCCCGGCGTGGACCGTGAAGCGCCGCCGCACGCCGCCGATCCGGAGCACGACCTCCGTGGCCGAGGCCCGCACCAGCTCGACGGTCGGGGAATCGCCGACGACCGGCTCGGTGGCGCGCGGACCGCCGTCGACCGACGAATCGACCGACGACGAGGCCCCGTCATCCGACGGATCAGGCGTCGAACGAGCACCGTCGGCGGACAGCTCGGCGAGGCCGCCCGTCCGTCCGAGCCGGTAGCCGACGACCAGTACGTCGTCGCTGCTCTGCACGCGGTAGGTCACGGTCTGTGGCGCCGCCGGCACGTTGCGCCAGCCGCTCGGCACGGTGGCGGCGACCGTCGCGTCGGCCCGGCGCGCGGCCTGGGCGGCGAGCGCCGCGGCCACGGCCGCCCAGCGCAACGCGTCGCCGGCGACCAGCGGCGCCGCCAGCGCGTCGAGCCGCGGACCGTCGAGTAGCTGGGTGTCGTGGGTGACCGTGCGGAACTCGTCGCTCTCCAGCGTCCGCACCAGCAGGTCGCGGTTGGTCCGGATCCCGGCCACGTCGCCACGGGCCAGCACCGCGTGCAGCCGGCGGATCGCGCCCTCGCGGGTCGCCGCGTGGACGATCACCTTGGCCAGCATCGAGTCGTAGTGCGGCGAGACGACGCTGCCGGGATCGACCGCGCTGTCGACCCGCAGGGTGGTCTGGCTGGACACCCCCAGCGCCGCATCGTGGCCGGACCCGCCGTCCCCGCGCCCCGCGGCGCCGGTCCCGCACGCCGCGCCGTCGGGGTGGGTGGGTTCCGCATCCCCGAACGCGAACCGTTCGACCGCCCCGGTCTGGGGTCGCCAGCCCGCCGCGGCGTCCTCGGCGACGATCCGCGCCTCGATCGCGTGGCCGTGGGCGTCCGGGTCGACCGCCTCGTCAGGCAGCGCCGCACCCTCCGCCACCGCGACCTGCAACGCCACCAGGTCGAGCCCGCAGACCAGCTCGGTCACGGGATGCTCGACCTGCAGCCGGGTGTTGACCTCGAGGAAGAAGACGTCGCCGTCCGGGGCCAGCACGAACTCGACCGTGCCCGCGCCCACGTAGCGCAGCGCGCGGGCGGCGTCGCGCGCGGCCGTGGCCAGCCGCTCGCGGACGTCGTCGCCGATCGCCGGCGCCGGGGACTCCTCGATCAGCTTCTGGTGGCGGCGCTGGATCGAGCAGTCGCGCTCGGGCAGCGCGCTGACCGTGCCGCGGCGGTCGCCGAGGATCTGGACCTCGACGTGGCGCGGCCGGGTGACGTAGCGCTCCAGGAAGACCGTGCCGTCGCCGAACGCCGCGTCGGCCTCGTGGCGGGCCGACGCGACCGCGTCGACCAGCCCGTCCGGTCCGTCGACCCGACGCATCCCGCGGCCTCCCCCGCCCGCCGACGCCTTGACCAGCAGCGGGTAGCCGATCTCGTCCGCGTAGCCGCGCAGCGCCGCCTCGTCCGGGTCGGCGTCGAGCGTCCGCCCCGGCAGCACCGGCACGCCGGCGGCCTCCATCAGCTCGCGGGCGCGGACCTTCGAGCCCATCGCGTCGATCGTCTCGGGCTCGGGGCCGATCCAGGTCAGCCCCGCGGCGATCACCGCCCGGGCGAACCCGGCGTCCTCGGCGAGGAACCCGTAGCCGGGGTGGATCGCGTCCGCGCCGGTCTGCTGTGCCGCGGCGATGATCGCGTCGCCGCGCAGGTACGACTCGGCCGGGCTGGCGCCCCCGAGGGCGACGGCCAGGTCGGCCTCGCGCGCGAACGGCGCGTCGGCGTCGGGATCGGAGTGGACGGCGACCGTGGTGATCCCCAGGTCGCGGCAGGTGCGGAAGATCCGGCGGGCGATCTCGCCGCGGTTGGCGACCAGCAGCGTGCGGATCGGGACGGTGGTCACGGCGTCGAGCGGGCTCACGTGCGGAACACCCCGTAGCCCTCGGCGCCGGCGACCGGCGCTCCGTGGCAGGCCGACAGCGCCATCCCCAGCACCGTGCGGGTGTCGCGCGGGTCGATGATCCCGTCGTCGTAGCCACGTCCCGAGACGGCGAGCGCGACCTGCTCGGCGGCGATCTTGCCGCGGACCGCGTCCCGCATCGCCGCGTCGGCGTCCTCGTCGTAGGGCCGACCCTGGGCCTCGGCGGCCTGCCGGGCGACGATCGAGAGCACGCCGGCGAGCTGGTCCGGGCCCATCACCGACGAGACCGCGTTGGGCCAGGCGAAGAGGAACCGCGGTCGGTACGCGCGCCCCGACATCGCGTAGTTGGCGGCGCCGTACGACGCGCCGATCACCACGCCCAGGTGCGGCACCGCCGAGTTGCTGATCGCGTTGAGGAACTGCGCGCCGTGCTTGATTATCCCGCCCTGCTCGTACTCGCGTCCGACCATGAATCCCGTCGTGTTGTGGAGGAACAGCAGCGGGACGGACTTCTGGTTGGCGAGCTGGATGAACTGCGTGGCCTTCTGGGCCTCCTCGCTGAACAACACCCCGCGGGCGTTGATCAGGATCCCGACCGGGTAGCCGTGGATCCGCGCCCAGCCGACCGAGAGCGCGGCGCCGTAGGTCGGCTTGAACGGGTCGAACCGCGAGCCGTCGACGATCCGGGCGAGGACCTCGTTCGGGTCGAACGGCTGGCGCAGGTCGGACGGGACGATCCCCAGCAGGTCCTCCGGATCGGCTCGGGGCGGTTCCACCTCGAAGGGCGAGACCTGCGGAGCGGGGCCGTGCTTCCGCCACCCGAGGTTGCGCACGATGTCACGGCCGATCCGCAGCCCGTCGGCCTCGTCCTCGGCCAGGTAGTCGGCCAGACCGGAGGTCCGGGCGTGCATCTCGGCGCCGCCGAGCTCCTCGTCGTCGGAGACCTCGCCGGTCGCCATCTTGACCAGTGGCGGCCCGCCGAGGAAGACCTTCGCGCGGTCGCGCACGAAGACCGTGTAGTCGCACATCGCGGGGACGTAGGCGCCGCCCGCCGTCGAGTTGCCGAAGACGATCGCGATCGTCGGGATGCCCGCCGCCGACGATCGGGTGAGATCGCGGAACATCTGCCCGCCGGGGATGAACAGGTCCAACTGGGTCGGGAGGTCCGCTCCGCCCGACTCGACGAGCTGGATCTGCGGCAGCCGGTTCTCGCGCGCGATCTCGCTGGCCCGCAGCACCTTGCGCAGCGTGAACGGGTTGGACGCGCCGCCGCGGACGGTCGGGTCGTTGGCGACGATCATGCACTCGACGCCTTCGACGACCCCGATCCCGGTGACGACGCTGCCGCCCGGATGGAAGTCGCTGCCCCAGCCGATGAACGGCTGCAGCTCGAGGAACGGCGCGTCGCGGTCGAGCAGCAGGTCGATCCGCTCTCGTGCGAGCAGCTTGCCGCGCCCGCGGTGCCGCGCCACCTTTCCCTCACCCCCGCCCCCGCGGACCTGATCGAGGATCGCGTCGAGCTCCTCGAGCCGCTCCCGCATCGCGGCGGCGTTGCGCTGGTACTCGGGCGCCCGCGGGTCGACCGTGGTGGCGATGCTCAAGGGAGGGTCCTCGGATGGCGGAGATGCGTTGGCGCGCGACCGGACGACGTCGCGCCCGGGGTGTGGGCGAGAGCCTATGCCGCAGCGGCCCCATCAGCTTGTGGAACTCCCACACTGCGACAATCGGCCGGCACGATCTTCTCCAGTCGACGGGTCCCCGCCTCCCGTGGCGGCCACGCGATCGGCGGCGCGGAGCTCAGCTCGCCGTGCCGATCGTCAGCCCGTCCCGCAGCGCCAGCGCCGCGTGCAACGGACCGCGGCGGACGGCCAGCGAGCCGCCGATCGCGGCCTCGCACTGGCGCAGGCGGTTGGTCACCGTGTTGACGTGGATTCCCTGCTGCGCGGCGGTGCGGCCGACGTGCTCGCCCTCCCGCAGGAAGACCGCCAGGGTCTCGCGCAGGCGAACGGTGACCGGATCGTCGCCGTGCAGCTCCCCGAGCTCGCGGCGAGCGAACTCGCGCGCCAGCTCCTGGTCGGCCGACAGCAGGCCGAGCACGGCCACGTCCGTCCAGGCGGTGACGGCCGCCGGGCGGGCGGCCTGCTGCGCGACCCGGCGGGCCGCGAGCGCCTGGCGGTGGGAGGTGCGGAAGCCCTCGACCCCGCTCCCCGGCTCGCCGAGCGCGACCCGCACGCCGTCGTGGGTCGGTCGCTGAGGATCGGCCGCCGCCCCGGCGCGCCCGGCGCCGCACCAGCCCCAGAGCACCCGGTAGCCGACCGGCACCAGCAACGGGCGGGCGTCGCCGCGTTCGGCCGCGAACTCCTGCGCGGTCCGCTGGAGCCGGGCCGGCGCGCCGGTCGAGTCGTGCTCGGGGGCCTGCCAGACGACGAACCCGAGGTGCTGGCCGCGCAGCTCGCGGCCGAGGATCCGGCTGGCGGCGTCGATCTCGGTCGGCTGGCCGTCGAGCAGGTCGCGGACGGTCTCGAGCCGCCGCGACGCCGCGCTCTGCGACCACCGCTCCCGCTCGGCGTGGTACTCCTCGACGACCCGGCCGGCGACCGCGTCGATGAACCGGAAGAACGCCGGCCCCGTGGCGTCGCGGACCGCCAGGCGGGTCGCGGCGTCGGCGACGTGGACGTCGAGCACGCGCACCCAGACGTCCCACATCACGGCGTGCCCGACCCGGTAGGTGCGGACCAGCGCGGACAGGTCGACGCCGCGGCGAACGAACATCCGCGCGTGCTCCAACGCCTGTTCGGGGACGATCACGTCCTCGGACGGATCGGGCCGCAGCAGCGAGCGGGCGAAGACCGCTATCAGCTCGCGGACGGCGGCGGTCGACTGGCTGGTGACCGAGAACGCGGTCGGCAGCTCGGGCATCCCCTGCTGGATCCGCGTCGCCGCCTCGGACGCCAGCGATCCCGCGTCGCGCTCGAGCGCCAGCGCGGCGGTGCGGACGATCTCGTCGTGACGGAGGAGCTGCCCGGAAGCCATGCCCGATCCTACGCATACGCCGGCCATCCCTCACAAGTCCGTGGGGTGCGACTGTGGATCTTCGCCACCCGAGCCGCCCGGTTGGTGCTTAGGGTTCGGGGCGATGAGCACCGACCACCCCGTGATCCTGACCTGCTCGATCTCGGGGTCGCTCGCCGACCGCGAGCAGTGCCCGGCGATCCCCTACACCCCGGCCGAGTACGCCGCCGAGGCCCGGAGGATCGTCGACGAGGGCGGCGTCCACGTCCACGTCCACGCGCGCTCCCCCGACGGCGCGCCGAGCTACGAGGTCGAGGACTTCGCCGCGATCCAGCAGGCGATCCGCGACGAGGTCGGCGACGCGCTGATCATGAACTTCTCGACCGGCACGATCGGCGTCTCGGTCGAGAAGCGGATCGCCTACCTGGAGGCCTGCCGGCCCGAGGTGGCCGCCCTGAACATGGGCTCGATGAACTACGCCAAGTACTCGGCGCGGCGCAAGCAGTTCGTCTTCTCGACGGTCTTCCCCAACCCGTTCGACGAGATCGTGGAGTTGCTGCAGGCGATGAAGCGGCTGGGGATCAAGCCCGAGCACGAGTGCTTCGACGTCGGCCACGTCGGCAACCTGGCGCCGCTGATCGACATGGGACTGCTCGACGGGCCGCTGCACGCCGACTTCGTGATGGGCGTGACCGGCGGGATCCCGCCGACCGCCCGCAACCTGGCGAGCATGGCCGACAACCTGACGGAGATCGGCCACGCGCTGCCGGTGCCGCCCGCCGCCGACGGGTCGGCCCGCGACCACCACTGGGGCGTGATCGGGATCTCGCGCGTGCAGTGGCCCCTGATCGGCGCGGCGCTGGCGCTCGGCGGGTCGATCCGGGTCGGGCTCGAGGACAACTTCTACCTGCCCGACGGCGAGATGGCCCGGTCCAACGGCGACCTGATCGCCGAGGCCCACCGGATGATCGTCGCGTCCGGCCGGCGGCCCGCGACGGTCGCCGAGGCCCGCGAGCTGCTGGGCGTGCCGGCGCGCTGAGCGTCGGCGAGCCGCCGGGGGCGGATCCCCGCAGACCGCGTCGCCTGCGGTACCGCCGCGGTACGTACGTCGACGCGCTCGGTCGACGCAGTCCGCAGCGCCCGCTAGCGTGCGGGGTCGATGGCCCTCGGCACGTTCATCCTGCTCGACGGGCTCTCGCCGGCCGACCGCGACGAGCTGCTGGACCGGGCGCGGCGGCGGGCGTTCTCGCCGGGCGAGGTCGTCTTCCACGCCGGGGACCCGGCGGACGCGCTGCATCTCGTCCGCAGCGGGCGCTTCGCGATCCGACTGCAGACCCCGTTCGGCGACGTCGCGACGATCAACGTCGTCGGCCCCGGCGACGCGTTCGGCGAGCTGGCGCTGCTGACCCCCGACGCGCCCCGCAGCGCGACGGTCGCGGCGCTCGACGCCGCCGAGACCTGGTGCGTCCACGAGGTCGACTTCCGCCGCGTCCGCGAGCACCGCCCGCAGCTCAACGCGCTGCTGGTCGAGCTGCTCAGCACGCGGGTTCGCGACCTGTCGGCCCAGCTACTCGACGCGCTCCATCTACCGGCCGACCTGCGGGTCCGGCGGCGGCTGCTCGACGTGGTCGCGCTCTACGGCGCCGAGACCGACGCGGTCACCGTGCCGCTGACCCAGGAGGACCTGGCCAGCCTGGCCGGCACGTCGCGGGCGACGGTCAACCGCGTCCTGCGCGAGGAGCAGGCGCACGGCGCGGTCGAGCTGCAGCGCGGCCGCACCGTGGTCCTCGACCGCGACGCGATCCGCCGCCGCGCGCACCCGTTCTCGGCCTAGCGACGCCGCGCCGGAGCGAGGTACCGGCGGCCGGCGCGCACGAGCTTCCGCTTGCGGAGCGCGAACGCGTCGACGACGACCCGGCCCTCGCGGACGACCGTCAGCGTGCCCGGCCGCGGATCCCGCCGGCAGCGGTCGATCATCGTCCAGCGGGTGCCACGGACCGTCGCGGCGCCGTACTGCCCCCGGGTCTTGATCTTGCCCCGCGCGTCGACGGTGATCCGCCGCCCGCGCTTGCGTTTCTTCGCCTTCGCTTTCGCCTTGGCCCGGGGCGCCGCCTGCTTGCCACCGCGCTTCGCCGCGCTCGGACAGTGCCGCCTCGGCCCCGAGAGCACCAGCACGCCAACGTGGTGGCCGCTCTCACGGGTCGCCGACTGGCGCAGCACGAACCGTCCCTCGGAGACGGTGGCGACCGCCTCCCGTCCGCCGCGGGTCGTGCGGAAGCGGACCTCCACGGCGCCGCCGGTCGCATCGATCTCGGTCCCCATCGGCAGTGCCCGTGCGGAGCCGGCGGACACGAAGCGACGGGCGCCCGGCACGCGGACCCGGATCCGTCCGCGGATCGGACGCGCCACGGAGGTCCGGCGCAGCTCCGGGACCGGCGCGATCGGGGCCGGAGCGGGCAGCGGCGGGACGACCGGGGGCGCCGGCGGCGGGGCGACCGGCGACGAGAGCACGACCTCGCGGACCCGGTGGTTGCCCGTGTCGAGCAGGAGCGGACCGCGCGGACCGACCGCCACCCCTCGTAGGGCCGACAGCTCGGCGGCCCGCGGATCGCCTCCGTCGCCGAGCCCGCCGAGGGCGCCGTTGCCCGCGATCGTGACGATCGTCCCGGCGGGCGTCACCGCGCGAGCCAGCGCGTGACCGGTGTCCGCGATCAGGACGGTTCCGACGCTGTCGCTCGCGACGCCCTCCGGCGACGCGAGCGCCGCGGCGGTGGCCGGTCCGCCGTCGCCGAGCAGTGGCCCCGTGACCCCGGAGCCGGCGACCGTCGAGATCGTGCCGCTGCCGTCGACCGCCCGGATCCGGTGGTTGCCCGTGTCGGCGATCAGCACGCGGCCGTCGGGCGCGACCGCGACGCCGGTGGGGCCGTTGAGCTGCGCGGTGTCCGCCGGGATCCCGTCGCCGTTGTAGCCGGCCCCGAAGGTCGGCGTGCTGCCCGCGACGCGGCTGACCGTGGTGGTCGTCGGCGCGAAGCGCAGCACCCGGTGGTTGCCGGTGTCGGTGACGAGGATCGCGCCGTCGGCGGCGACAGCGACCCCGGACGGCCGGTTGAGCAGGGCTGAGGCGGCCGGTCCGCCCTCGGTGCTGTAGCCGGGCGTGCCGCCGCTGGAGCCCGCGATCCGCACGATCAGGCCGCCCGGCATGATCGCCCGCACCACGTGGTTCTCGGTGTCGGCGATCAGGATCCGGCCGTCGGGATGGACCGCGACCCCGCGCGGACCGTTCATCCGCACCCCGGGATCGGTGGCCAGCAGCGTGCCGTCGCCGGCCAGCGCGCCCGCCGCGCCGCAGCACGGCCCGCTGCCGGCCACCGTCGAGATCGTCCCGTTCGGGGCGACCCGGCGGATCCGGTGGTTGCCCGTGTCGGCGACCAGCACGCCGCCGTCGGGCTGCAGCGCGCCGCCCGAGGGCGCGGTGAGCGTCGCGGGGAGCGCCGGTCCTCCGTCCCCGGAGAAGCTCGCCACCCCGCTGCCCGCGACGCCCTGGATCAGCTCGCCCGACGCGCCTTCCGCGCCGATCCCGGCCACGAGTGCGGCGCCGAGCCCGATGACGACCGCGCGCCGAAGCGCCCCTCCGGCCCTGCTCCTACGCGGTCGCGGCGCGGTCATCAGCGCCCCGATGATTGCAGGTGTACACAGCGGTGCGGGAGACTGCGCGGCGTGATCCGAGGACGAGGCTTCCGAACGGCGCGCGCCGTGATGATCGGGCTGATCGCCGCGCTGCTCGCGGCCGGGCTCGGCGCGACGCTGCTCGCCGGACCAGAACGCGACCTGGCCGACGTCCGGTTGCGCGTCGTCGGGGGCACGCCGCCCGCGACCGACGTCGCGGTCGTCGCGATCGACGAGGACGCGATCGAGCGGCTCGGCTTTCCGTTCCGCCGCAGCCTGCACGCGGACGCGATCCGCGCCCTGCTCGACGCGGGCGCGCGGCGGGTCGTCTACGACGTGCAGTTCAGCGAGCCGTCCGCGTCGCCCGCCGCCGATCGGGCGTTGCTGCGCGCGGCGGCCGATCGCCGGGTGATCCTCGGGACCAGCGAGACGTTCACCGACGGCGAACCCGACGTGCTCGGCGGCGCCGCGGCGCTGCGGCGCTCGGGCGGCGCGGTCGGCCAGGTGTTGTTCCCCCTCGACGACGATGGGGTCTGGCGGCGGTTCGACGGCGAGGTCTTCGGGGTCCCCCACGTCGCGGCGCTCGCGGCGGGCGGCTCGGCCGACGTGCGTGGGCGCTGGATCGCGTTCGCCGGACCGCCGGGCGCCGTGCCCACCGTGCCGTTCGTCGACGTGCTCGACGGCCACTTCGATCGGTCCGCCGTTCGCGACCGGATCGTGGTCGTCGGGGTGACGGCTCCGGTCGAGCAGGACGAGCACCCGACCAGCATCGGCGGCGGCCTGATGTCCGGGCCGGAAATCGTCGCCAACACCGTGCAGACGGTGCTCGCCGGCTACCCGCTGGAGGACGGATCGCCGGCGCTGCGCTGGATCCTGCTGCTGCTCGGCGGTCTGGTCGCGCCGCTCGCCGCGGCGCTGGCCCGCCCCGCCCACCGGCTGACCGTCGCGGTCGGCGCCGGGCTCGTCGCCGCAGGGCTGCTGACCGCGGGGACCTTCCTGCTGTTCCGGGCCGGGGTCGTGACGCCGCTCGCCGCGCCGCTCGTTGCCGTCGGGCTGGGCACCGCGGGCGCGGCCGCGGTCGCGTACCGCCACGAGGTCCGGGGCCGACGACGGCTGCGTCGCACCTTCGAGCGGTTCGTGGCGCCGGACGTGGCCGCCCAGCTCCTGAGCGACCGCGGCGACGGCGACGCGGCGCTGCCGAGCCGCAACCTGCCCGCGACGATGGTCTTCTGCGACCTCCGGGGCTTCACCACCCTGGCCGACACGACCGATCCGGAGCGGGTCGTGATCCTGCTCAACCGCTACCTGGCGATGGTCTCCGACGCGGTGCTCGAGCAGGGCGGCACCGTGGTCTCGTTCCAGGGTGACGGGGTGCTGGCGGCGTTCGGCGTGCCGGCGCCGAGCGACGATCACGCCACCCGGGCCTGGCGTGCGGTCCGCACGATCCTCGACCGGGGCCTGCCCGCGTTGAGCCGCTGGGCGCAGGAGCAGCGCTACGTCGGGACCGAGGGACTGCGGGTCGGGATCGGCATGCATACGGGGCTCGTGGTCTCGGGGCTCGTCGGATCGGAGCGGCGCGTCGAGTACGCGGCGGTCGGCGCCACCACCAACGTGGCGGCGCGGCTGCAGGGGCTGGGACGAGAGCATCCGGGTGCGGTCTTCCTGACGCGCGAGACGGCGACAGCGATCGTCGATCCGCTGCCGCCGTTGCGCGAGCTCGGCCCCGTCACGCTGCGGGGCCGAGCCGTACCGATCGTGGTGCTGGTTGGGGACGGGACTTCTCCGGTCCTCGTCGAGGACCCGAAGTTCGAGGCCGAAGCCGATCAGGACTTCGGCGAGCAGACGACGTAGGCGCGGAGCTGGCGCGAGACGCCGTCGACCTCGTTGCGGCCGGCGACCTGCCAACCCGTGAGCTCGCCACCGGTCGTCACCGGGCGCGACGTCGGGACCGTCACGTTGGCCGTCGCGATCTGGACCGGGAATCCCGTCGTCATCCATGAGCCGCCGCCGCTGATCGCCCGCTCGCCGGCGTCGCACGACGCCGTGGCGGAGCTGTTCGTCCCGCCGACCGAGCCGACCACCGCGGTCGCGCTCTCGATCACGACCCGGGTCGCGCTGGCGGCGAACGCCGCCGCGGGCTTGCCCGCGAGCTGGTCGGCGTTGGCGGCCGTGGCCGCGCTCTGGGCGTTCTGCGCGTTGGTCGCGTTCTCCGCGTTCGTGGCGTTGGTCGCGTTCTTGGCGTTCTCCGCGTGGGCGGCGTTGTCGGCCGTCCCCGCCGTCACGGCGCGATGGGCGTTGGTGGCGCTCTGGGCCGTCTGGGCCGAACCGGCGCGCGGCACCGTGGCCAGCGTCGATTCCTTGATCTGCTTGCCCGTCAGCGTGTTGTTCTTGATCTGCGTGCCGGTCAGCGTTCGCGTCTTCACCTTCTTCGCCGTGACCGAGCGGTTCTTCAGGTCCTTGCCGTCGATCGTGACGGCGGCGTAGCTGGTGCCGCCGAGGGCGACGAAGAGGGCGGTGCAGGAGATGACCGTGGAGGCGGTCGGGCGGCGGTTGATCAGAGAGCGCATGAGGTGATTCCTTCGAGTCGTTCGGAGGAGCCTCGTGCTCCTCCGGGTTGGTGGAATCACTTTCTCGCCGCGAGAGCGCCGCGTCTGTTCACCGCGTGACCCTGGAACTGTCGCGTTGGTGACACAGCCGGAACGGTGAACGGCCCTCCGCAGGGGGCTGCGGAGGGCCGTTCGGCTGGGACATCTGTATGCGGCCCGCAGGGGCCAGGCGCTACTTCAGGACGGCGTCCATCCGACGCTGGAGGATCTCTCCGAGCGCCTCGCGGACGGGGCCTTCCTCGAACCGGGTGACGAGCTCCGCGAGGAAGCCCTCGATCACCATCCGGCGCGCCATGTTCAGGCTCAGCCCGCGCGAGCGCAGGTAGAAGAGCTGATCCGGGTCGATCTGGGCGATCGCGGCGGCGTGGGTGCAGCGCACGTCGTTGGCCGCGATCTCCAGCCCGGGGATCGCGTCGGCGTGCGCCTTGCGCCCGAGCAGCAGGTTGCGCGACTCCTGGAAGGCGTCGGTCTGCTGGCCGGCCTCGTCGACCTTGATCATTCCGCGCCAGACCGTCGACGACTTCTCGGCGACGACGCCGCGGAACGCCAGGTCCGACGTGGTGTTCGGCGCCATGTGCGTCTGGAGCGTGTCGAAGTCGAGATGCTGGGTGCCGTGCGTGGCGTAGCCGCCGGTCACGCGCCCGTGGGCGCCCGGACCGTCGAGGCTGGTCTCCTGGAAGACCTTGCCCTTGGCCGACCCGAGGCCGAGCGTGATCCAGTCGATCCAGCCGTCGCGCTCGATCGTCGCGCGCTGGGCGCCGAAGATCCAGGTCTGCTCGGAGAGATCCTGGACGTCGACGAACCGCAGCCGGGCGTTCTGCCCGACGTGGATCTCGACGACGCCGTTGACCAGCGCCTCGAGCTCCGGCGACGACGAGACGGTCTGCGACCAGACCTCGGCCTCGGCGCCGTCCTCGATGACGATCAGGGTGCGCGGCGAGACGGTCCGGCCGGCCTGATCCTGGATCAGCGACAGCAGCACGGGAGCTTCGAGCCGCACGCCGCGCGGGACGTGGACGAAGAAGCCGCCGGTCCAGTCCCGGTCGTTGCGGGCCGTGAACGGCGTGCGAGCGGTCTCGATCCGGCCGAGGAACGGCTCGACCAGCTCGGGGTGCAGCGCGGCGGCGACCTCGAGCGGCAGAACCGTCGCCTGCTTCGTGCCGTCGCCGGGCGGGACCGGCGTCGTGGCGTCGGCGATCGCCTGGTCGACCTGCGTCAGGCGAATCGTGCCCTCCGGCAGGTGGTCGAAGATCAGCGAGGCGGACTCGGCGACCGACGCGTCCCCGGCCGCGGCCTGCGGGTACGTGTCGAGGTCGAGCTCGGGAATCTCGGTGAACTCCCAGCCCGGGGTCCCCCGGAAGGTCGGCAGCGAGAGGGTCGGCAGCTCCTCGGCGGCGCCGCTGCGGAGCGCAGCGAGCCAGACGGGTGCGGGTGCGGCGGAGAGGGTGGTCACCCGATGCTCCCCTCCATCTGCAGTTCGATCAAGCGGTTCATCTCGACCGCGTACTCCATCGGCAGCTCCTTGACGATCGGCTCGATGAAGCCGTTGACGATCAGCTTGGCCGCCTCGTCCTCGGGGATCCCGTGGGACTGCAGGTAGAAGAGCTGCTCGTCGCCGACCTTCGAGACGGTCGCCTCGTGGCCGATGTCGACCTGATCCTCGTCGATCCGGATCGTCGGCCAGGTGTCGGTCCGCGAGCGGTCGTCGAGCAGCAGGGCGTCGCAGACGACCTTCGACTTCGATCCGACCGCGCCCTTGCCGACCTCGAGCAGGCCGCGGTAGCTGGAGCGCCCGCCGTCCTTGGAGATCGACTTGGCGAAGATGTTCGACGTCGTGTTCGGCGCGGCGTGGACGATCTTCGCGCCGGCGTCCTGGTGCTGACCGTTGCCCGCGAAGGCGATCGACAGGACCTCGCCGTGCGCGCCCTCACCCATCAGGTAGACGGCGGGGTACTTCATCGTCAGCTTGGAGCCGAGGTTGCAGTCGACCCACTCGACGGTCGCGTTCTCCTCGGCGACCGCGCGCTTGGTGACGAGGTTGAAGACGTTGTTCGACCAGTTCTGGACGGTCGTGTAACGGATTCGCGCGCCGGGCTTGGCGATCAGCTCGACGACTGCGGAGTGCAGCGACGAGCTGGAGTACGTCGGAGCGGTGCAGCCCTCGACGTAGTGCACGTACGAGCCCTCGTCGGCGAAGATGATCGTCCGCTCGAACTGGCCCATGTTCTCGGTGTTGATCCGGAAGTAGGCCTGCAGCGGCATCTCGACGTGGACGCCCGGCGGGACGTAGACGAACGAACCACCCGACCAGACGGCGCTGTTGAGCGCGGCCAGCTTGTTGTCGTTCGGCGGGATCACCGTGGCGAAGTACTTGCGGACCAGGTCCTCGTGCTCGCGGAGCGCGGTGTCCATGTCCGTGAAGATCACGCCCTGCTTCTCGAGCTCCTCGTTCACCTGGTGGTAGACGACCTCGGACTCGTACTGCGCGCCGACGCCGGCGAGGAACTTGCGCTCCGCCTCGGGGATGCCGAGCCGGTCGAAGGTGTTCTTGACGTCCTCGGGGACGTCGTCCCAGGAGCGCTCGGACTTCTCGGAGGCCCGGACGAAGTAGTGGATGTCGTCGTAGTCGACCTCGGACAGCATCGGGCTGCCCCACGTCGGCTGCTCACGGGCCAGGAAGTAGTCCAGCGCCTTCAGGCGGAAGTCCCGCATCCACTGCGGCTCCTGCTTGAACTCCGAGATCTTCTCGACGATCTCGCGGTTGATTCCCTTGGGCGCCTTGTAGAGGTAGTTCTCGGCGTCGTGGAACCCGTACTTCTCGGTGTAGTCCGCGTTCAGGTCGACGAGCGAGGACTCCTCCTCGTTCAACAGGGTGCCAATCGGCTCGGGGGGCGTGGGCATCTCAGTCCACCTCCAGCTTGATGGTGTCCCCGTCGATCACGACGGGAAAGGTGTCAACCGGCTGGTACGCCGGAAGGGTCATCGGTCGACCCGAACGCAGGTCGAAGATCGCGCCGTGGCGCGGGCACTCGATGGTGCACGCCGCCGCGTCGAGCTCCCCCTCGGAGAGATCGCCGTCGTCGTGACTGCAGCGATCCTCCATCGCGAGGATCGTGCCGCCGCAGTTGACGACCATGATCTCCTGGTCGTCGTGCTCCACGGTCAGCCGCTTCCCATCGGGAAGCGCGGAGAGGGGGCAGACGTCGATCAAAGGCACGAGGAGCACGCCGGCTCGGGGTCCGTGCGACGGCCGGGAGCGCCTGTGCTCCGCCCGTTCGCGCATGTCCGATGCCGACAGACGGAATTGTATCGCGACTGGGCCGAGATCCTCGCCCCCAATTTTGAGAACCTACAAGTAGGAGTCCCTAAGAACCTGTTTCGGCCGAGGTCGGGACCCGCGACTCAGCCAGCGCGGGGCGGGGACCAGTCCCCCAGCAACCGCCGGATCGCCGCGCGCACCACGCGGGGATCCGCGGGCTCGTGCGCCAGGCGGTCGATCAGCAGACCGTCGACCATCGCCGCCATCGCGCGGCCGTCCAGCTCCGGATCGTCGGATCCGAGCGCGAGGACGAGCGGCTGGCAGAGCCGCCAGAAGACGAGGGCCGCGTCGGTCATCCGCCGGCGCAGGGTCGGATCCCGCGCGGCGGCCAGCTCCAGTTCGAGCCGGGCGAGGTGCCGACGACGATCCTCGTCCATCCAGGCCACCAGTCCGTCCGCCGCCCGGTCGATGTCGATCCGCGCCCCGTCCACGCCGTTGGGCGAGCGGGCCAGCGCCATCGCCACGTTCCGGGCGATCTCGGCGACCGCCCGCTCGCAGTCCTCGACCAGTCGGTCGATCATCGCGAGCACCAGGTCGTCGCGAGACCCGAAGTGGTAGGTCACCGAGCCGTGCGGCACGCCGGCGGCGCCCTCGACCGCGCGATGGGTGACCGCTTCGAGGCCGCCGTCCGCGACCAAGCGCAGCGCGGCGATCAACAGTCGCTCACGCCGATCGGTCGGTTCCGCACGTCTCGCCACGCCCCGAGTATGCCAGCGGAGCTTGACGACCGGAGCAGATTCTTCTACAACTGGCGTACGCCGGTTTCTACGACCGTAGAAATCATACCGTCGATCGGAGCACCCCGATGTCTTCCGCCGCGCCACGCCCGGCGTCGTCCGCCACGCTGATCCTGCTCGTCGCCTGCGTCGCGCAGTTCATGCTGATCCTCGACGACACGATCGTGAACGTCGCCCTGCCGACGATCGGCGACGAGCTCGCGTTCTCCGAGCGCTCGCTGTCCTGGGTCGTCAACGCCTACCTGCTGACCTTCGGCGGCTTCCTGCTGGTCGGCGGCCGGATCGCCGACCGGATCGGCGCGCGACGGATGTTCGCGATCGCGATGGTCGCGTTCGCCGCGGCCTCCGCGCTCTGCGCGGCCGCCTGGTCGGCCGAGTCGCTGGTGATCGGCCGCGGCCTCCAGGGGCTGGCCGGCGCGACGCTCTCCCCCGCCGCGCTGGCGATCATCCTCTCGACCTTTCGCGAGGGCCCCGGCCGGACCCGCGCGCTGTCGGTCTGGGCGAGCCTGATCGGGATCGGCGCGGCGACCGGCCTGCTGCTCGGCGGGGCGCTGACCGAGCTGCTCGACTGGCGATGGGTCTTCCTGATCAACCTGCCGATCGCCGGGGTGACGCTGCTGCTGGTGCCCCGCGTCGTCCCCGCCGACGACCAGCGCGATGCCCGCGCCCGCCCCAACCTGACCGGCGCGCTGCTCGGCACCGGTGGACTGCTGCTGCTCGTCTACACGGTGGTCGAGACCCACACCCAGGGCTGGACCTCGACCCGCACGCTGTTGAGCTTCGCGGTCGTGCTCGGCCTGGCCGTCGCGTTCCTCGTCGCGGAGCGGCGCTCCGCCGAGCCACTCGTTCCCCAGAGCCTGTTGCGGCGCCGGCGTGCGATGACCGCCAACCTGCTCGTGCTGATCGGGGCCGCCGGGCTGCTGGCGATGTTCTTCTTCCAGACCCTGTTCATCCAGCGGGTGCTCGGCTGGTCGCCGCTGGAGACCGGCGCCGCGTTCCTGCCGTTCAGCGTCTCGATGGGGATCGCGGCCGGGCTGACCGGGCGGTTCCTCGCCGGGACCGACGCGCGGATCCCCACCGCCGTCGGTCTGGCCCTGGCCGCCGCGGGCCTCTACTCGATGAGCCTGCTGACCCCGAACAGCTCCTACGTCGGCCACCTGGTGCCGGCGTTCGCGCTGACCGCCGCCGGCATCGGCATGGCGCTCGTGGTGCTGATGGCCGTGGCGACCGGCGACGCGGACGAACGCGACGGCGGCGTGGCGTCGGCGCTGCTGACCACCGGCCAGCAGATCGGCGGGGCGATCGGGATCGCCGCGATGGTCACCGTGGCCAGCAACCGCACCGCCGCGGCGTTGACGGAGGCCCGCCCCGCGGCGCTCGCGATGACCGACGGCTTCTCGGCCGCGTTCCAGGCGCAGGCCGGGATGATGCTCGCGGGCGCCGTGATCGGGATCCTGCTGCTCGGTCCGGCCCGGCGGCGGGCACGGACCGGGGATCAGAGTCCGGCGGAAGGACCGGTTCCACTGGGCGGCGGGACCGATGCGGCCGAGGCGGCCTCGCCCTCCCAGTCCACGGATCCGCCGAGGGCGGCCGACTTGACGACCTTGAGCGACAGCAGCGCGCACTTGATCCGGGTCGCCGAGATGTCGATCCCCAGCAACTCCAAGACGAAGTCCTGATCGAGCTGGAGCAGCTCGTCGACCGACTTGCCGGCGAGCTCCTCCGAGACCATCGACGCGGCGGACTGGCTGATCGCGCAGCCGTGGCCCTCGAACCGCACGCCGGTGACGCGGCGATCGTCGTCGATCTGCAGCAGCACCTTGAGCTGGTCGCCGCAGGAGGGGTTCTTGTCCTCGAACTGCAGGTCGACCGACTCGAGCGGCGGCAGCGGCGGGGTCCAGTTCCGCGGACGCTTGTAGTGATCGAGGATGTTCTCGCGGTAGAGCTCGTCCATGACTCCCCTCATCGTCGCAGGTGGCCGCTCGCCACCCGCCCCGATGCGGATTCGCTCGCCTCGGGAACCGGCATCCGCATCAGCGCCGTTCGGCGACGCCGCGACCCGGCCGGGACGGGCACTACCCTCCACGGACGTGCCGCTCGCCGCCGGACTGATCAACGACGCGCTCTCGGGGATCGCCCGCGCCCTCGAGGTCCCGGTCCACGTCGCCGCGCTGCTGCTGCTGCTCGTGCTCGGCGTCGAGCTGGGCCGCGCGGTCACCGAGATCTGGCGGCGTCACCGGCCGGGTCGGCTCCGTCTGCCCGCGCTGGCCCGGACGATCGTGCACGACCCGCGCCAGACCGCGACCCTGGCTCCGCAGGCCCCCACGCCGATCGCCGCGAACGCGCTGGAGGCGATCGGGGCCGCGCTCGGCGCCGGCCAGCGCGAGTGGGTCGAGCACGCGCTGATCGAGTACGAGATCGCGGTCGGACGGCGGCTCGACCGGACCCGGCTGCTGGTCCGCTTCGGTCCGGCGCTCGGCCTGGCCGGCACGCTGATCCCGCTCGCGCCCGGGCTCGGCGCGCTCGGCCGCGGCGACATCGCCGGGCTCGCCGCCGACCTGCAGGTCGCGTTCGCCGCGACGGTGATCGGCCTGCTGGTCGGCACCGTCGCCTTCGGACTGACGCTGACCCGGACCCGGCTCTACGCCGAGGACCTGGCCACGATCGAGCACGCGGTCGCGTTGCTCCCGCCCGCGGCCGCCTCGACGACCACCGCGCCGTCGACCACGCCCCCGCCCGGCTCGCCCCCGGACGGCGTCGGAATCCCGGCGCCCACGCCGTCATGAGTCGCGTCGGCCTGCACCGCCGCGGATCGACCGTCGACGTCGACGATCCGCTCGACGGGCTCGTCAACCTGTTCGACGTGGGGATCGTGCTCGCCGTCGCGTTCCTGGTCGCCGGGCTCAGCCTCGGCGCCAAGGCCGCCACCGATCAGGCGGAGCGCCCGGCCCAGGACGAGCGCACCGTGACCGTTCCGGAGGACGCCACCCCGGTCGAGGGCCGGGGCACCGCGGTCGGCACGGTCTACCGCCTGCCGGACGGCCGGCTGGTCCTCGGCGAGGACTCCGCCGGTTCGCCGTAGCCGATCGGTAGATCACACGCCCCGCCGGGACCGGAGTTCGGCGCTCCTAATCTTGGTACTCTCCGCCGCATGTCGCAGCCGGTCACCCTCCCCGACCACGAGGTGCCACTCCGGTCGCCGCTGACGCAGCGGTCGTCGGCTCCCCGGCCCGCGAGCGGCGCGCCGACCCGCCGGGCGCGCGGGTTCGCCGGCGTGCTCGCCGCGGCCGTCGGCGTCGCCCTCGCCGGTGGGATCGCGGCTCCGCAGGCCGACGCAAGGACCTACAACCGCGTGGTCACCTTGACCCCGTTCCAGTCCAACGTCGTCGCCCGCCTGGGCGTTCGCCCGGTCGCCGTGGGCAGCGACGTCGGCAACGGCATCCGCCTGCACAGCGGGCTCAACCGCGTCCCGCGGCTGACGCTGTCGCATCCCGACGGCCCCAACCTCGAGCAGCTCCTCCGGCTCAAGCCCAATCTGCTGCTGTCCTCGCCGAACTGGCGCGTCGGCAACGCCAAGCTCCGCCGGCGCGGCCTCGCCGTCAGCGACGCCTGGGAGCCGACCCGCGTGCGCAACGTCTCGCCGGGCGTGCGCCGGATCGCGAAGC
>JADKLW010000362.1_pt1 | contig 20140 bp, 16 predicted proteins | sample 8641881 | NCBI WGS metagenome assembly JADKLW01 (sample SAMN16272185, study PRJNA661076) | feces metagenome | isolation source: fecal sample from diarrhoea affected cattle B | host: Bos taurus | place: South Africa: Lokaleng Village, Mahikeng | collected 2019-09 | reverse complement strand
CCAGACCAATCTTGTCCATCGCAGCCTTGAACTTTTCACGGTCCTCCGCCTTGTCGATGGCTTCGGCATCCGCGCCGATCATCTGCACACCATATTTTTCGAGCACGCCCATTTTATTGAGCGAAAGCGCCGTGTTCAGCGCCGTCTGACCGCCCATAGTCGGCAGGATCGCATCGGGGCGTTCTTTCTCGATAATCTTTGCGACGATTTCGGGCGTAATCGGCTCGATATAGGTCGCATCCGCCATTTCCGGATCGGTCATGATCGTCGCGGGATTAGAGTTTACCAGAATGATCCGGTACCCCTCTTCTTTCAGCGCCTTACACGCCTGTGTCCCCGAATAATCAAATTCGCAGGCCTGTCCGATAACAATCGGGCCAGCGCCAATGATCAGGATGGATTTTATGTCAGTTCTTTTTGGCATTAGCGTCCTAAAAAGCTAAGTAGGGGAGATATGCAACAAGAGCCGGTGCTGATGCTGCCATAGTTATCATAACGAAGCCATTGCTCCGTGGATTGCGGTCTTTCGATTATCGCCTCACTCCACATCACGCTGGATTCTCGTCGGAAATCGGTCCATTCTCATTACAGGCAAAACAGCCCCAACCGTCATGGTCAATGTCATAATCGAGTTCGATCTCAAGGCATTTGCGCGTTAGTTCGCGGATGGTTTCCTGCTTCGTATCCGCGTCGATTTGTAGTTCGATCTGCCACCCGCCATCTTCGTCGTCTTCGTCCTGCTCAACAATGGCGGAGTGAAAGCCGAGCTTTTTCGCGTCGTTTTTCAGCTTGTTGAGATTGGCAAGCTCGCCGACAAATTGCACGTTAATCTCTCTGACCACATGCGCCAGATCGCCGCCTTCCGCCATGCTTTGCAGGATTTCGTCATCGGTCGCCCATTCCTGGGCGAGATATTCGGGGTCAACCTTGCTCATCGGGACAGTCCGCGCACAAATTTTTCGAACAGATAAAAACTGTCCTGCGGGCCGGGGCTGGCTTCGGGGTGATATTGCACGCCAAAGGCGCGTTTGCCGACTATCTCTATGCCGCAATTGCTGCCGTCGAACAGGCTCTTGTGAGTCTCGATCACAGTTTCAGGCAGGGTTTCCCCGTCCACCGCAAAGCCGTGGTTCATCGAGGTTATCTCGACCTTTCCGTTATCGGGGCCGTCTTCAAAGCGCTGCACCGGGTGATTGGCACCGCGGTGGCCCTGGAACATTTTGACCGTCTTTGCCCCCGCCGCCAGCGCCAGCATCTGATGGCCCAGGCAGATACCGAAAATCGGAACATCCTTGTCCAGCAGCGCCTTGATAACCGGAACCGCATATTCGCCCGTCGCCGCCGGATCGCCGGGACCGTTGGACAGAAACACCCCAGCAGGTTCTAAGGCCATGATCTCGTCGAGCGAAGTTTGTGCAGGAACAACAGTGACTTTCGCGCCAGCCTTCACAAGGTTTCTAAAGATATTGCGCTTGGCCCCATAGTCGATAGCAACCACATGCGGCCGCTCAGCCGCAATTCCGGAATCACCGCTTTGTGACTCCATCTGCTCCATCGCCGCATATCCATGACCCAGTCGCCAGACACCGCTATCCCATATCCGCGTCTGATGCCCGGTCACTTCCGAAGCGAGGTCCATCCCTTCAAGCCCCGCCCAGTCGCGCGCTTTGGCAAGCAGGTCATCAATGTCGAACTGTCCGCCCGGATGATGGGCAATCACAGCATTGGGCGCACCCGCTTCCCTGATCCGCCGCGTGAGCGCGCGCGTATCAACACCGGATATGCCGATCCGCCCCTGCGCCGCCATCCACTCGTCAAACGGCTGGCTGTTACGAAAGCTGCTAGGCTCGGTCACATCTTCACGGACGATACAACCAAGTGCATGCGCCGCATCGGCCTCGACATCCTCGTCATTCGTGCCGACATTACCGATATGGGGGAAAGTGAAAGTAACGATCTGCCCCGCATAGCTCGGGTCGGTCATAACTTCCTGATAGCCGGTCATCGCTGTGTTAAAGCAAACTTCGCCAACCGCAGAACCAGTCGCGCCAAAGCCCCTGCCCCATACGATACTGCCATCTGCCAACACCAATATCCCGGTGGCGCCCTTGGGTGCGGCGGGGATGATGGTATCGGTCATGGGCTTATCCTTAATGTCTGTAATAATGGCGGGTATATGGCAGTCCCGCGCTTCAAGCAAAGTTCGCCGTCCCTAGAGGACGAAAAAATTGCTCGCAATCTATGAAAAAAATTAAGTTCCGGCTATATTGATAGCTTATTCCAAAAATATGAGGAAATCTATGATTCGCGATGATGTGAAAGCGGCTCAAATTGCGGCCATGAAAGCTGGCGACAAAGATCGCACAGCGGCCACACGCTCCATCTTGGCGAAGATCAAGGATAAGGATATCGAGCTGCGGACAAAGGATAACAAGCTCGATGATGACGTAATGGTCACTGATGTCTTGCAGAAAATGGCAAAGCAACGCCGCGAATCAATCGAAATGTTCGAATCCGGCGGCCGCGATGAACTCGCCAAGGCTGAGAAAATGGAACTGACGGTAATTGAAGAATTCCTGCCAGCCCAGTTAAGCGAAGAAGATACTGCCGCTTTGATCGAGGGAATCAAAACCGAACTCGGCGCAGAATCGATGAAAGACATGGGCCGCGTTATGGCGGAACTGAAATCACGCCACGGCACCGAAATTGATATGAGCAAGGCAAGTGGCTTGGTAAAGGCGGCGCTAAGCTGACCCTAAATCTATGACCCTATCTCCACAATGGCTTGATGAATTACGCAGCCGGACTACTTTGTCCTCGCTAATCGGCCGGACGGTAAAGGTTCAAAAGGCAGGACGCGAGTTCAAAGCATGTTGTCCGTTTCATAACGAAAAGACGCCCAGCTTCACAATTAACGACGAAAAAGGTTTCTACCATTGCTTTGGTTGCGGCGCGCATGGTGATGCCATTCGCTGGATGACCGACCAGCGCGGGCTCAGTTTCATGGATGCGGTGAAAGACCTGGCCGCCGAAGCTCAAATGGAAGTCCCGGAGCCGGACCCTCGCGCTGCCCAACGTCAGGAAACACGCGCAACTCTTCATGACGTCATGGCAGCCGCCCAGGATTGGTTCGTTGCTCAATTTAACGGCGTTGAGGGCGCAGCTGCCCGTGAGTATCTCAAAAATCGCGGGATAACCGAAAGCACTATCCGCAAGTTCGGCTTTGGTTATGCACCAGACTCTCGGGGGCGGTTAAAAGACGCGCTTTCAGTTCATGGGAGGGATCAACTTGTTGGAGCTGGGCTCCTTATCAAAGTTGATGGCCGAGATCCCTATGATCGTTTCCGTGGGCGGTTGATGATCCCTATTCGCGATCCGCGCGGAAGGGTTATCGCTTTTGGCGGACGGATATTGGGCGAAGGCGAACCCAAATATCTGAACTCTCCAGATACGCCCTTATTCGACAAAGGTCGCACGCTCTATAACTTGGACAAAGCCTCACCTGCCTCGCGCCAGACGGGTCGCATTTTGGTAGTTGAAGGCTATATGGACGCTATTGCCTTGTCTCAGGCTGGTTTTGAGGATGTTGTCGCGCCGCTTGGCACTGCGCTGACAGAACATCAGATCGAACGCATCTGGAAGATGGTGGATGCTCCCATCTTGTGTTTTGATGGCGACAATGCCGGGCAAAAAGCCGCGATGCGCGCAGCGCTAAGAGCACTGCCTATCTTGCGTCCGTCCCATAGCCTGAATTTCATCGCGATGCCCACTGGGCAAGACCCTGATGACCTGATCCGTTCTGAAGGTTCCCAGGCTTTTGCCTCCCTGATTAATCAGCCACAAACGCTGGGCGATAAGGTCTGGCAGGTGGAATATGAAGCTCAACCATTAAATACACCAGAAACCAAGGCGGGTTTGAAAAAGCGCCTGTCTGACCATGTTCGCGATATTGCAGATCAAGATATTGCCCAGCATTACCGGCAGGATTTTCAAGAGCGATATGAGGATGCTTTCTTTACTAAACGCGACAATCGCTCAGCAAACAGTCAACAGGGGCACAGACAGTTTGCGGGCACCAGAGGCAAATTCAATTCTCGATATGTCTCTTTCAAGCCGATGAACGATACCACATCGGTGCTACTTGACGGTTATGATCTGCGTATCGCAAAAGCCATATTGGGCGGATTAATCCGTCACCCTTCCCAGATTTCCAAGCATTTTGAAGCGCTAACCTTGTTTCGTCTAGCCGATCCACAGATGCAGGCGCTGCTATCTGAACTAATTCGTGCTGCCATGCGTAAAGAAATGCTTGATATGCAGGGCCTTCTTACCATATTGGCAGAGACAGATTGTTATAATGTCGCAAAAGGGCTGTTACGGGCCGATGCGCTGAATTTCACTTTCAACCGCAAACTGCCAGATGCTGCTCCTTCGGACTATCTCGAACGGGCGCACAATGATTTGGCAGAGGCTATTAAAGTGATAACGGCGCGACCGGGACTGGAAGCGGCTTTGGCGGAAGCGACACGGCGGGTGCAAGACCATTTGGACGAGGAAAGCTATGCAGAGCAGCAAAGATTGCGGCAAGCAAAGCAGGAATTTCATGAACGACTGGTTGAACTCACGCAAATCGACGATGTAGTTTAGTTTTAAAAGTAAGGGCCTCAGGCATTGGCAAGTAAAGCAAAAAAATCTGCAGTAACCGAAGATGCACCGCTTATTGATATGAATGAGTCGGGAATTAAAAAGCTACTCTCGAAGGCAAAAAAACGCGGCTACATCACCTATGACGAGTTGAATGAAGGCATGCCACAGGACCAGATGTCCAGTGAGCAGATTGAAGACATCATGTCGGCTATTTCTGACATGGGCGTAAAAATCGTCGAGAATGATGACGAGGGCGCTGAAGAAACGGGTGGCGACGAAGTCGAATCCATCGACGGGTCAGAAAAAGACAAAAAAGCAGCCTCTTCAACGGCAATCAAAAAAGCCACTGGCGACCGCACTGATGACCCGGTTCGCATGTATCTGCGCGAAATGGGCGCAGTTGAGTTGCTCAGCCGCGAGGGCGAAATTGCCATTGCCAAACGTATCGAGGCTGGCCGCGATACCATGATCTGGGGCCTGTGTGAAAGCCCAACGACCTTTAACGCCATTATCGAATGGTCCACAGCCCTGAACGACGGCGAGATGCAGCTTCGGGAAATCCTTGACCTTGATGCTATGCTCTCCAAAGATCCCGTTCCGGAAAATCTTGAAGACGAAGATGATGATGACGGCGAGATCAGCGAGAAAACAGCCGGCCCTTCGTTCAAGGATGATGACGAAGATGATGACGAACCGGAATCAGCCGAAGAAGATGATGAAGATGAGCTGACCGAACGCCGCACTAAGCGCATCGTTGAAGATGATGACGAAGACAACACATTGTCTCTCGCGCAGATGGAAGAAGCGCTGAAACCAGAGGCATTGGAAAAATTCGCAACCATCACTTCGGTATTCAAAAAATTCTCGAAACTCCAAAACACGCGTATGGAAGCATTTGCAGTTGGAGATGATTTCCCTGCTGCTTCAGAAAAGAAATATCAAAGCCTGCGTGAAGAACTTACCGCTTTGGTTGAAAGCGTGCAGTTTCATGCCAACAAAATCGAGTTTCTGGTTGACCAGCTTTATTCGTTCAATCGCCGTTTAACTGCACTCGGCGGTCAAATGTTGCGTTTGGCCGAACGGCACAAAGTACCTCGGCGTGCTTTTCTGGAAAGCTATGTCGGTCATGAACTGGACGATGGCTGGCTGGCCAGCATGGCCAAAACAGACAAAAAATGGGCGGCTTTTGCTGAGAAAGAAGCTGTCGCTGTAGAGCGGATTCGCGCAGAAATATCAGACATTTCGGCAGCAACCGGAACATCGCTTGATGAGTTCCGCCGTATCGTCAACATGGTGCAAAAGGGCGAACGCGAAGCGCGGATTGCCAAGAAGGAAATGGTGGAAGCCAATCTGAGGCTCGTTATTTCCATCGCCAAAAAATACACCAACCGGGGCCTACAATTTCTCGACTTGATTCAGGAAGGCAATATTGGCCTGATGAAAGCGGTCGACAAGTTTGAATATCGCCGTGGTTATAAATTCTCGACCTATGCAACCTGGTGGATTCGCCAGGCCATTACCCGGTCGATTGCGGATCAGGCACGGACAATTCGTATTCCGGTCCATATGATCGAAACGATCAACAAACTGGTCCGGACTTCACGTCAATTCCTGCATGAACAGGGTCGTGAGCCGACCCCCGAAGAAATGGCTGAACGTCTTTCGATGCCACTTGAAAAAGTGCGCAAGGTTATGAAAATTGCCAAAGAGCCAATCAGTCTAGAAACGCCTATTGGCGATGAAGAAGATTCGCATCTCGGTGATTTCATCGAAGATAAAAACGCAATTATTCCTGTCGACGCTGCGATTCAGGCTAACCTGAAGGAAACCGTTACACGGGTTCTTGCCAGTCTGACCCCGCGTGAAGAACGTGTTCTGCGTATGCGTTTCGGCATTGGCATGAATACCGATCACACTCTGGAAGAGGTTGGACAACAATTTAGCGTGACGAGAGAGCGTATCCGTCAAATTGAAGCCAAAGCCTTACGCAAATTGAAACATCCAAGCCGTAGCCGCAAAATGCGGAGCTTTCTGGACCAATAAACTCGGTTTTGACCCGCGTTTTGTTTCGTCCAAGTTTCGATTTGGTCAATCTGTGTAAACCGGGTCTTTAGGATTATGCGATAATCTCGAGGTTTAACAAGATATGTCCGGTAATTAATGCCGAGCAGATTTCTGTAAACTTCAAGGTGATGTGAGCATGATGCCAGAGCCAAGCTTAGTTCCAACCGCGCCTCCATCACTTATGGATGTCGTGGCCAAGCATGGTTCATTATCCTGCGGCTACACGCAGGACATCACCAGTAACGTTACGATTTTAAGTGGCGCAGATATTGCTGATATAGCTCATTTCCTCTGTTCCCTACACGGCGGTCACCCTAGCGTAATAGACCATGCAGCGAACCGAACATCTGAGCCATTAGTGCGTGATTGGCTGGTACAAGCAATAGATGGCTTTACCGCAGAACGAGCCTTTATAACCAGATTAACAGTCGCTGCAGGACCGATATTGGGCCTCAGTATCGAGGACCACAGCAACGCAACCGTGGTTGGGCAGCGTAGAGCACTTGAGATGCTATCCCGTTCTGATCGCAATGGCTGCGCTCTTGGAGCGTCCTTCGCACTTGTTCTTGATTGGCTAGCGATGCGGCCACTGCTTGAGAATATCGCCATAAAACTCGGTATAGAGCCGCACCCTGCAATTTTAACACCAGCAGAGAAGACTGATGCACTTGGCAAAGAATTGTCAAAATCCAGTTCGATGGAGCGAGCAATTAACTTCGGAGTTGATCAGCTTCTGGCTCAACATCGCGGACTCTGGCAGCTATTGGAAGCGAGAAGAAACGCGCGTCAAACGGATTAACATCTGAAATGATTGCTATTACCAATTAACTAAATGATTAACTTGCCTCAAAACGGCATTTTCCCTATCGCTACTCTATTGACGTTTACGGTAAGGGATGATGGAATATGCGTTTTGACGGTACCAAAGATTATGTAGCGACCGATGATTTGAAGGTTGCGGTAAACGCGGCCGTGACGCTTCGGCGCCCGCTATTGGTAAAGGGAGAGCCCGGCACCGGCAAAACTGTTCTGGCACATGAAATTGCAAAAGCGACCGGCGCTCCGCTGATCGAATGGAACGTAAAGTCCACGACAAAGGCGCATCAGGGCCTCTATGAATATGACGCTGTAGCACGGCTACGCGATGGCCAGCTTGGCGATGAGCGTGTTCATGATATTTCCAACTACATCCGCAAGGGCAAACTCTGGGAAGCCTTTACCTCACCAGAATTACCGGTCTTGCTGATTGACGAGATTGACAAGGCGGATATCGAGTTTCCTAACGACTTGCTGCAAGAGCTCGACCGCATGGAGTTTCATGTTTATGAAACCAAGGAAACGATTAAGGCCGCAGAACGCCCCATCGTTGTCATTACATCTAACAATGAAAAAGAATTGCCCGACGCATTCCTGCGCCGTTGTTTTTTCCACTATATCAAATTCCCGGATCGTGAGACGATGCAGGAAATTATCAATGTCCACTTCCCTGATATCCAGGGCGTTCTGGTTAAAAAGGCAATGGACATATTTTACGAAGTCCGTGACGTTCCAGGCCTGAAAAAGAAGCCCAGCACCTCTGAACTGCTTGATTGGTTGAAACTGCTTTTGTCAGAAGACATGCCGCTTGAAGTGCTCCAGTCAAAGGATCCGAGCAAAGCAATTCCTCCGCTTCACGGTGCTCTGCTTAAAAACGAGCAGGACGTGATGCTGTTTGAACGCCTGGCATTCATGGCAAAACGCGAAGCGCGTTAATCGGAGCTAGACCAATGTTCTTCAACTTCATGGACGAGCTAAGGGCTGCCGGTATTACGGCATCTTTGAAAGAGCATCTGGTGCTTTTGGAAGCGCTGGACAAAGAAGTTATCCAGCGTCGTCCTGAAGAATTTTATTATCTGTCCCGTGCCACTTTTGTCAAAGACGAAGGCCTATTGGACCGTTTCGATCAGGTGTTCTCGAAAGTCTTCAAGGGTATCGAAACCAGTTACGGTGTTCAAGAAGAGGAAATCCCGCTCGACTGGTTGAAAGCTGTTGCCGAGAAATATCTTTCCGAAGAAGAGATGGAAAAGGTCAAAGCTCTCGGCAGCTGGGACGAAATTATGGAGACGCTGAAAGAGCGCCTGGCCGAGCAACAGAAGCGCCATGAAGGTGGTAGCAAGTGGATCGGCACTGGCGGCACATCGCCCTACGGGAATAGCGGTTATAACCCTGAGGGTGTGCGTATTGGCGGCGAAGGCGGCCAGAAGAAAGCGATCAAAGTCTGGGATAAGCGTGAGTTTCAAAATCTCGACAACACCAAGCAGCTCGGCACCCGAAATATCAAAGTTGCGCTAAGACGTTTGCGAAAATTTGCCCGCGAAGGCTCTGCCGATGAGCTGGATATCAACAGCACGATCAACGGCACTGCGAAAAAGGGCTGGTTAGATATCCACATGCGCCCCGAACGCCATAATGCGGTCAAGCTACTGCTATTCCTTGATGTAGGCGGATCAATGGACCCGTTTATCAAGCTTTGCGAAGAACTGTTTTCGGCCGCGACTTCCGAATTTAAAAATCTCGAATTTTTCTATTTCCACAACTGCGTTTACGAAGGTGTCTGGAAAGATAACCGGCGGCGTTTTTCAGAACGGACCAATACGTGGGATGTTCTTCACAAATATGGCCATGATTATAAGCTGATTTTCGTCGGGGATGCGTCAATGAGCCCTTATGAAATCACCCATCCCGGCGGATCGGTAGAGCATTTTAACGAAGAGGCTGGCGTCACCTGGCTCCAGCGGATGACGAATACCTATCCTGCGGCTGCGTGGCTGAACCCCGTTCCCGAAAAGCAATGGGGTTATTCGCAGAGCGTAAAAATCGTCAAGGAATTGATGAACGACCGCATGTATCCCCTCACCCTTGAAGGGTTAAGCGATGCTATGAAAGAATTGACCCGAAAACACGTATAAGACCGTTACGCTTCCACTGTCATCAGGGTCGTACCCTGATATTTTTCAGCCTCTGCATCAAACAGGTCTGACGGTTCAAAATGTCGCTCTTCGACGACTACGTCTTTCAAACCAGAAAGCTTGAAAGTCCCAAGCTTTAGTTCACGGGGCGGCTGCCCTTCTCGTTCGACCGTAACCGCATCGACATGCATTTCATCATGCCGTGTATAGAGGATATGCGGGGCAAGCGTGACCCGCATCTTGTTATATGTCGCGGTGACGCACTTTTTCAGCGCGACGCCTTCAAAAAACTCTTTATTCGGTAGCATCCGCGCTAGATATCAAAATCGCAGAGCGGCGCAACATCTATGTTGCGTTGCAGCATTATTTTATCTCTTTTAAGAGGCTAACTCAATAAATCAGATGTTCCTTTATTGATTGTTCCCACAGCTTTTCCTCCGGCACGGTGATGACGTCCAAATCATCTGCACTTGCCGATGGATCATCGATCCACTCCCGCAGTCTGGGTCCACCGTTAATCACATCAAAAGCCAGTTTTCCCACTTCATATTCATAAGGAAAATCGCGCCACAAGTCATAATCGGGGTATAGGTTCCGAATAGCCTTGAACGCTACAGACTGAAGACGCCATGGCTGAAAAGCAGAATGATCATAAAACGGACCCTCTGCATGAATCTGGACACCGTTACAGAGCTTTCCGACATGCTTATGAAAGGTCGGCTCAAACCAGCATTCCCGCAATTTGCACCCTTTTAGCCACTGCGGTGCAATCTTGTCCATTTCTGATATAACCGCCTTAGCGTCAATTTCCGGCGCGCCAAATAATTCCAGCGGCCGTGTTGTCCCGCGTCCCTCCGATAATGTCGTTCCCTCCAGCATGACCGTTCCGGCATAAGCCCGCGCCATGAAAAGATTAGGAGCATTCGGACTGGGGTTAATCCAGACACGATCGGTGGGCCAACCAAAGCCCGGTCCGTCCGGTTGCCATCCCTGCATTTCGATAACCCGGTAATCGACATCCAGATTGAAATGACGGACAAACCACAGCCCCATTTCCCCCAGTGTCAGCCCGTGACGCATAGGCATAGGCCCGGCGCCGACGAAGCTTTCCCAGCCTTCTTCCAGCATCATGCCCTCAACAGGCCGTCCGGCGGGATTGGGGCGATCAAGCACCCACACTGCTTTGTCATGTTCTGCTGCGGCTTCCAGAATGTAACGCAGTGTCGTGATGAAGGTATAAATCCGGCAGCCGAGGTCCTGAAGATCGATCAGGATTACATCAAAACTGTCCATCATTTCCTTGGCTGGGCGGCGCACTTCTCCGTAAAGGCTGAACACTGGAATACCGAGCGCCGGATCCTCGTAATCCGGGGATTCAATCATATTGTCCTGCTTGTCACCGCGTAGTCCATGTTGCGGACCGAAGGCCGCGCTTAGCTTCATATCTTCACACCCTGCCAAGGCATCGAGCGAGTGCGTAAGATTGTCGGTAACCGATGCCGGATGAGCCAGTAGTGCAACCCGTTTTCCGGCCAATGGTGCTCGCAATTCCGGTTCCGAGAGAAGTCGGTCAATTCCAAATTTCATAAGCTGTCTGCTGCCTTCAGTTGATGCGTAAAACTACCTTCGTGATGAAAATCCGGCTTAGCTTGCGGATGTGACAAAGCCCAATAGGATTTACCTCCGCTCTTGTCAGCAATCACAGCCGAAAAAGCGACTTCATAAGAAGATGCCTGCACCAAGCCCGACAGATCAAGCGTTACTTCCATTTCAATGTGCTTATCGCTGGTTTCAAAATCGATATGCGGTGGCTCAGCTAATTCAAGATCTGCCATATCCTCACGATAAGCAGAAAATTGATAGGCCGCCCAGCACCCCGAGGGCGAAAAGTTGAACTCGCAATAATTTCTGGCCGATTGTTCCCGAAGGAATAGCTCGAAACAGGTGTTTTCCCACAATCCATCGGCGCGCACGGAATCGGCCTTTTGGGGTAAACTCACACTCGCTATGTTGGCTTTCACATAATATTTTATGTGCAGAATGCCTTTTCGCAACCATGAATAGGCCACCCAAAATTCGTTGACCACTGAAGCCGGGCTTTGCGGATGGCTGTGCAGGTCTAAACGCATATTGCGAGTTTGTTCTTTTGCATGTAACGGGCCACCCATGACTAATTACCAATCTGATCTGCTCCGCTTACTGGATGACCGCGGCTATATCCACCAATTAACTGATGGAGACGGGCTCGATAAACTCGCCTGTGAGACGATTGTGCCCGGCTATATCGGTTTTGATGCCACCGCGCCGTCACTTCATGTGGGTAGTCTGGTTCAGATCATGATGCTGCGCCGTCTGCAACAGACGGGCCATAAGCCAATTGTCCTGATGGGCGGCGGCACGACTAGAATCGGTGATCCGTCCGGCAAGGATGAAAGTCGCAAGATGCTAAGTGATGATGATATTAATAATAATATCGCCAGCATTAGGCGCGTTTTCGATAATTTCCTGACTTTCGGCGACGGCCCGACAGATGCTCTCATGATAAACAATGCCGATTGGCTTGAAAATCTGGGTTATCTTGAAATCCTGCGTGATATTGGGCCGCATTTTACGATTAACCGTATGCTGACATTTGATGCGGTCAAGCTACGCCTGGACCGTGAGCAGCCCCTCACCTTCCTCGAGTTTAACTACATGATTCTTCAGGCTTATGATTTCCGGGAAATGTCCAGAAATATAGGCTGCCGCCTTCAACTGGGCGGCTCGGACCAGTGGGGGAATATCGTCAACGGCATGGAGCTCACACGCCGGGTCGATGGCACACAGCTCTTTGGTCTGACTACACCTCTGATTACGACAGCCGATGGCGCAAAAATGGGAAAAACTGCCGGTGGAGCCACTTGGCTAAACAGCGATCAGCTTGCTCCTTATGATTATTGGCAATTCTGGCGCAATACGCAGGATGCGGACGTAGGACGGTTCCTGAGACTTTTCACAGATATCGATCTTGAAGAAATTGCCCGGTTGGAAAGCCTGCAAGGGTCAGAGATTAACGAAGCAAAGAAGATTCTCGCCAATGCTGCAACAGCCATGGCGCATGGCGAAGAAGCCGCAAGCCATGCAGCCGACACGGCGCAGAAGACGTTTGAACAAGGCCAGGCGGGCAGCGACCTTCCTGTGCTCGAGGTTTCCGACAGCGAGATTTCGATCCTTGATGCATTGGTGAATATCGGCTTTTGCGCTTCAAAGGGTGAAGCCAAACGGATGGTCGCAGGCGGCGGCGCACGCATAAATGACGAGCCAGTCAAAGATGCCGGTGACCTGTTTTCCATTGGCGATGACGATATCAAAATCTCTGCCGGCAAGAAAAAGCATGGGTTGTTACGCCGCGTTTCGTGACGGATATATTACCTGAATTTTACCATTTGTTCGGTAAAGCGGGTTAATAGTGAACTTCAGTCACAGACGGAGCGACCTTATGCCACGGGCACCAAACATACACATGCCAGAATTGCGCCGCGCTACCCGCTTTCCGGTTGATTTCGCGACGATTGGTGAAACCCAGAAACATGGCGAGTTTGCTGTCAAACTAAGCAACATTTCTGCGCGAGGTTGCCAGATCGTGCATGAAACAAAGCTAAACAAAGGCGACCGTGTAGTCGTGCGTCTTCCCGTCGCTGGCCGTATTGAGGCGTTTCTGGTCTGGTCCCATAGCGGCCGCTCCGGATTCGAATTTGAACGGGTGATTCGAGAACCAGATTTTGTCGCGATGCTGGACAAGATGGAAGCGTCCGAAAAGTAGCCAGTTTAGCCGCTGCGGATCAGGCTCACGCCCCAGTCTTTTTCAAACAGATATAAAGCAATGCGTGCTGCCTGACCGCGCTCACCTTTTAAACCGCCGTCACGGTCGAGCAATAAACGGGCATCATCCGTCGCAGCAGCGATAAACTGCGTTATCTGTTCCGGTGTTGCAATCCGGAAGCCAGCATCGCCGGATTGCCTCGTCCCCAAAAGTTCACCGGCGCCGCGAAGCCGCAAATCTTCTTCTGCAATCTTGAAACCGTCATTGGTTTCGCGCAGCAGGGATAGCCGTGCGCGGGCCGTTTCGCTCAACGTATCTCCGCGAAGCAACAGACAGTTTGATTTGACATCCCCCCTGCCCACACGCCCGCGCAGCTGATGTAATTGCGCCAGACCAAAGCGATCGGCCGCTTCAATAATCATGAGGCTGGCATTGGGCACATCGACGCCGACTTCGATGACCGTCGTGGCAACCAGCAAACGGATTGCACCGCGCTGAAACTTTTCCATGACCGCATCTTTTTCCGGTCCTTTCATGCGCCCGTGAACAAGTCCCACCTGATCTCCGAATCGCAGTTTCAATGCAGCAGCCCGCTCTTCTGCTGCGGCAAGGTCGCTTTTCTCGCTTTCTTCGACTAGGGGGCAGACCCAATAAGCTTGACCGCCGCCCGCAATATGCCTCCCAAGCCCTTCCACAACTTCCGGTAAACGCGAATCTGAAATCACCCGTGTTTCGATGGTTTGGCGTCCCGGCGGAAGCTCGTCTATCCGTGAGACATCCATCTCGCCATATTGGCTGAGCGTCAGTGTGCGGGGAATCGGAGTCGCGGTCATCGCCAAAAGATGCGGGGTACTCTCGGCCTTTCGGGTGAGCATTAACCGCTGAGACACTCCAAATTTGTGCTGCTCGTCAATGACCGCCACAGCGAGCTTTTTATAGCGCACTTTCTCTTGGAAAATCGCGTGGGTGCCGACCAAAATATCAATGGAACCGTCAGCCAGCCCCATCAATGTCGACTCGCGCATTTTACCTTTGTCACGGCCAGTCAGAATATCAATATTGACCGGCAACCCGCTGAGAAGCTTTTGCAGCCCTTCAAAATGCTGTCTCGCCAATATTTCCGTTGGAGCCAAAAACGCGCCCTGATAACCGGCCTCCACCGCATTGAGCAATGCCATCAGCGCAACCAAGGTCTTTCCGGATCCCACATCGCCCTGCAACAACCGAAGCATCGGCGATGATTGCGCTAGGTCGCCTTCAATCTCAGATATGCACCGCTTCTGCGCTCCTGTCAGCTCGAACGGTAGCTTGATTTGATCCCGTAAATGTCCGTCGCCCTGGATCGAAATGCCGTTTTTCTGGCGATTACTGGCGCGAACAAGCATGAATGCCAGTTGGTTGGCAAATATCTCGTCATAGGCCAAACGGTCAGAATTGCTGGCATCCTCATCATTATGCAAAGCAACGATAGTTTGTCTCCATTCGTTCCATTGCTTTGATTTCAGTAAACTCGGTTCAATCCATTCCGGCAGATGCGGAGCCAATTCCAGCGATTGTGCAATCAACTGCCTCATCCGTTTGTTCCCCAGCCCGTCGGATAACGGATAAATAGGTTCGACCAATGCTATCTCTGATTCTTCGGCCACTTCCAGCACATCAGGATGCAGCATTTGGAGTTCGTCACCATAACGTTCCAGCTTGCCCGTTATGATTTTGCTCTCACCCAAAGGAAGCAACTTGCGCGTCCACCCGGTGTTTCTGCCGAAAAAAGTCAGGCTGATATAATTGCCCTTGGCATCAGTAGCCTGCACACGAAAGGGGCTGCGAGGGCCGCCGGAACGATAATCCACCGGGGTAACCTCAGCAATAATCGTCAAGCCAATATCGGCTATGTCCAGTTCATGAACACGTTTTCGCCGCATCCAATAGCTGGGCTTATGATAGAGCAGATCTTTAACTCGCGTCAGGCGCAGTTTCTCCAGCGGCTTGGCCAGCACCTTGCCGACGCCTTTCAGCGACTGTGTTTCGCCAAATAATGGATTGAGTATCTCGGGCCGCATGTCTATCCGCCTTATACGAAAGCAGGGCCAATATACCAGACACGGCGCCTTCGCATTAACAAATATACAAAGCAGAGAGTCAGGAGCACATATGGAACGCGAAGTAAGGCTGAAACGGCTCTATTTTCGTAGCTGGCACCGCGGCACCCGCGAGGCCGATAATATGATCGGTGGCTTCTTTGATAAATGGGGCCAGACGTGGACGGATGCAGAGATTGACTGGTTTGAAATGCTGCTCGAAGAAGAAGATGTCGATATCATGGCCTGGGCGATAGGAAAGCAAACTCCGCCAGAGAAGTTTCAGACGCAGCAGATGACTTCTATGCAAAAACTGGATTATTTTGACTTCACCAAGTAACTATTATCAAAACGGATATATCCCCTTTAAGTGTCTTATCTAGATAAATTATTATCAGCAGAGGAAATAAGCATCGTTGCCGGTGTAACAGCGGGATATCGTCCTTATTTCTTGGCTGATACCGCTGCTAATTCAAATAAGCGCGTCATATTCATTGCCACCGACGACGCGGCCATGAGCGCCGTTGCTGAGGCAGCGCGTTATTTTCAGCCTGATTTAAATATTATTGAATTTCCAGCGTGGGATTGCTTGCCCTATGACCGGGCATCACCGGCGCTGCATATAACTTCCGAGCGTGTGGCGGCGCTATCCCGGTTGGCTGCCCCTGCCGATGGCGCGCAACTCGTAGTCACGACTGCTAATGCTATCACACAACGAGTTCTAACACCCCAGCGTATTAAAGAACTGGTCACACGCCTGGAACCCGGTGCGATCATTGAACAAGAGAAGCTGATATCTTTTCTCTACGCAAACGGCTTTGTGCGAGTCGATACCGTTGCCGACAGTGGAGAATTTGCAGCACGTGGCGGCCTGGTCGATTTGTTCCCGCCGGGCGCAAATATGCCATTGCGTATCGATCTTTTCGGTGACGAAGTAGAAACATTGCGGCAATTTGATCCTGCTGATCAGCGCACTATCGGTAATATTGATGGTTTCGATCTGCTCCCCGTTTCAGAAGTTTTGCTCGACGAAGCCAGTATCACTCGTTTTCGTACTCGCTACCGAGAACTATTCGGTGCTGTCTCCACTAGCGATCCTTTGTACCAATCGCTCTCTGATGGTCGGCGACTTTCTGGCATGGAACATTGGCTACCTCTGATTGAAGAGGAGCTTGCGAGTTTTTTCGACTATCTTGACGATAATGCACTGATATTCCGCGATGCTGCTGTTTCTGCAGCTGTGGATGCGCAATTTTCATCTATTCAGGATTATTATAAAAACCGGCAAGAGGCCGATGCAGCGAACCTGTCGAGTTATCGCCCGTTAAAACCGGGAATGCTTTATCTGGAGCCTTCGGAATGGCGAAAGCAGCAGACTGATGTTCCGGTCCACATCATCACCGAATTTGATGAACCGGAATCCGGTACGATAGTATCGCTTTCCGTTTCTTCGCCGCGTGATTTCTCACCTGAGCGCGCTCGTAATGAGAATATTTACAAGGCGCTAGCTGCCTATCTCAGCACGCTTACAAAGTCAGGCTCTCAAGTCGTAATCGCAAGCTATAGCAAAGGGTCACGCGCAAGACTTTTCGACTTACTGCAAGACCACGGCGTCAAGTCAGCCGTTCTTTGCGATGATTGGGAATCATGTCTAGCCAATGAGAGCGCCGTTGCACTTACCATTCTGCCACTCGCGGCTGGTTTTCGCACAAGTGAACTGGTCCTACTTACCGAGCAAGACATATTTGGTGACCGCCTTGTCCGCAAGTCAAAACGGCGCAAAAGCGGCGATGCGTTTATTGCCGAGCTATCGGCCCTCAGCCAAGGCGACCTTGTTGTCCATCTTGAGCATGGCATCGGGCAATATGAAGGTATCATCTCTATTCCCGTCGGCGAAAGCCCGCATGACTGTGTTTCGCTCAAATATGCTGGCGGTGATAAACTTTTCGTTCCCGTCGAAAATATCGATGTTCTCAGTCGCTACGGCGAAGGCGGTGAAGCTGTTGTTCTTGACCGTTTGGGCGGTGAAGGATGGCAACGGCGCAAGTCCAAGCTCAAAGAGCGTATCAGGGCCATTGCACATGAGCTGTTGAAAACGGCAGCTGCACGCGCACTTCAGCCGGCAACTCCGGCGCGGGTGGAAGCGAGTGACATGGCTAGCTTTGTTGATCGTTTTCCTTACCAAGAAACAGAGGACCAGCAGCAAGCAATCGAGGAAGTGCTCGAAGACATGGCCTCTGGTCAAGCAATGGATCGCCTCGTCTGCGGCGACGTTGGCTTTGGCAAAACCGAAGTAGCAATGCGCGCCGCATTTGCAGCGGCGATGGCCGGAATGCAGGTCGCGATTATTGCGCCGACAACTTTATTGGCGCGGCAACATTATAGTAATTTTGAAGAACGCTTCCGTCCCTTCCCTCTTAACATCGGACGATTATCGCGGCTGGTGCCGGCGGCCGAGGCCAAGAAGACCAAAGAAGGTTTGACAAACGGTAATGTCGATATTGTTATCGGCACACACGCATTGCTTGCCAAATCAATAGAGTTTCAAAGACTTGGGCTAATCATCGTAGATGAAGAGCAAAGATTTGGAGTGACGCATAAAGAGCGGTTGAAGGTGATAAAAGCGGATGTTCATGTCCTCACCCTAACAGCCACACCTATTCCTCGAACCTTGCAAATGGCTATGACCGGGCTTCGGGATCTGTCAGTTATTCAGACCCCGCCGGTAGACCGGCTTGCGGTACGAACCTATGTGATGCCTTGGGATCCGATTCCGCTACGCGAAGCCCTTATGCGTGAGCACTATCGCGGCGGACAAAGCTTTATCGTGGTGCCACGTATCGCTGATCTTCCTGCAATTGAAGAGTTTCTCAAGGAATATGCACCAGAGATAAGCTTTGTAACAGCACATGGTCAAATGCCCCCGACGCAAGTCGAGGAACGTATGTCGGCTTTTTACGACAAGAAATATGATGTGCTTCTGGCTACCACTATTGTCGAAAGTGGCCTTGATATTCCAAGCGCCAACACGCTGATTATCCATCGCGCGGACCGTTTTGGTCTTGCTCAATTGTACCAGCTTCGCGGTCGGGTGGGTCGATCAAAGACACGGGCCTATGCCTATATGGTTACGCCCAAAGACAGGATTGTTACTGAAAAGGCAGAAAAAAGGCTGAAGATACTGAGCGATCTCGACAGTCTTGGTGCGGGCTTTGAATTAGCAAGCCACGATCTTGATATTCGCGGCGCGGGCAACTTGCTCGGGGACGAGCAATCCGGCCATATCCGCGAGGTCGGCTTTGAACTCTATCAATCGATGCTTGAAGACGCGATTCTGGAAGCCAAAGCCAAGGGTGCGGGACTGGATGCTGCAGCTGATAGCTTCTCGCCGCAGATTACGGTTGATGCGCCAATTTTGATTCCGGAAAAATATGTTCCCGATCTCTCGCTTCGCATGGGCCTGTACCGGCGAATGAATAATCTTGAGACACATCAGGATATTCAGTCATTTGCCGCAGAGATGATTGACCGCTTCGGCGAACTGCCAGTGGAAACCGACAATCTTCTTAAACTAATGGAAATCAAGCTCAACTGTGTCAAAGCCCATATCACCAAAATTGAAATGGGTCCGCGCGGTGCGTTAGTTAGCTTCCACAAGGATACTTTCCCCAATGTTCCTGGACTACTGGCTTATGTAGATCGCTTGAAAGGGACAGCGCGGCTTAGACCGGACAATAAACTGTTTATCGAACGTCAATGGCGAGATCCGCGGTCACGTCTTCATGGGCTGGCTCAGCTGAGCACGGGGCTGTCAAAACTCGCGCAGCAAAAGAGTAGCTGACTAATTACTTCTTAGAGCAAATCTTTCGAATTCCTCTGGTGGAATCGGTCCTGAGCACAGAAATCCCTGATAATATTCACACCCTAGCTCTGACAGTATCTGTAACTGTTCCTTCGTCTCGACACCTTCCGCTATAACTTTAAGGTCTAAGCTGCGCGCCATATCAATAATAGATTTCGCGACCACCTGATCTTTGCCCGATCCGCTGATATCCTTGGTCAATCCACTGTCGATTTTCAAATAATCGAGCGGCAGGTTTTTAAGATAGGCCAGGCTGCTATATCCTGTTCCAAAATCGTCAATCGCAATGCGGACTCCCTGTTCTCTAAGAGCCAAAAGACAATTTGCCGCGTTTGAAAGGTTACCAATCAATTCTGATTCAGTAATTTCCAGCGTGGATCGCTCCACCGGGAGACCGGATTCTGTCATATTCCGCATCATTGTAGCGACAAAATCGCCATCGCTCAGGTCGGTTGCGGTAACATTGACCGACAAACGCAAAAATGAGAGACTGACTGGCCACTTTGCTGCTGTTGCAAATGCTAACTTTTGAATATGCGATGACAATAATTTCATCAATCCCGCACGCTCGGCCACCGGGAATAAGGAACTTGCCCCCAGAAAACCCAGCCTTGGGTGGTTCCACCGGGCCAAAGCTTCTGCTCCGACCAATTGACCGGTATTAACCCTTATCTGTGGCTGCAACGCAATCACGATTTCTTCTCGCTCCAACGCATAGGCAAGATCGCTATCCAATTGC
>JADKLW010000360.1_pt1 | contig 20268 bp, 22 predicted proteins | sample 8641881 | NCBI WGS metagenome assembly JADKLW01 (sample SAMN16272185, study PRJNA661076) | feces metagenome | isolation source: fecal sample from diarrhoea affected cattle B | host: Bos taurus | place: South Africa: Lokaleng Village, Mahikeng | collected 2019-09 | reverse complement strand
TCGGAGTGTAGCTCAGCCTGGTAGAGCACCGGTTTTGGGAACCGGGGGTCCAAAGTTCGAATCTTTGTACTCCGACCATCGCGCCTGCCGTTGAGCATCATGTTGAGGACTTTGCATGACCGCCCGTATCTACCGCCCGGCCCCCAACGCCATGCAGTCGGGTCGCGGCAAGTCCAAACAGTGGATTCTCGTGCATGAGGCTGCGGTGCCACGCGAGATCGATCCCCTCATGGGCTACACGACCTCGGCCGATACGCGCCAGCAGGTACGCCTGAGCTTTGAAACGCTCGAAGCGGCAGAAGCCTACGCGCAGAAGAACGGCATCGCCTACTACGTGCAGCCGGCACAGGATGCCACGCCGAAACGACAGAGCTATCCCGACAATTTCCGTGCAGACCGCAAGACGCCCTGGACCCACTAGGGCACTCTCGACCCCGGACTGATGATGCGCCGCAAGTGATTGTGGCGCATTTGTTTTGGCGGTACTGGATTGCATCCGGCAAAGGGGAGCCGCCAATTGAACCTGCCAGTGCGCAACCTGATTCATGGCGCGGCGATGCTGGCCATGATCGTGCCGGCACAGGCCGCCCCTGCGCTCTGGGAAGTGCGCGACAATGACAGCGCAATCTGGTTATTCGGCTCCATTCATATCCTTCCAGCGGGAACGCCGTGGCGGACCGAACTGTTCGATACGATCATGGCGAACGCCGACGGGGTCGTTCTGGAAACGGATCTCGGGCCGATGGCAATGGCCGAAGTCGGGGCGGCCGCCTTCGCGCGGGGCATCTATGTGGATGGCACACTTCTTACCGATGTCATCGATGACGCGCTGGAGGCCCAGTTGCGTGGGCGTGCCAAGAGCATAGGCATGCCACTCGGACCGGTGCTGGCGATGCGACCGTGGTTGGCGACTAGTGCCATTACCATGGCAGCGCTGGCCGCCGGGGGTTTTGCCGATCAAGGGGTCGAATTCGGGCTGCAACCTGAACTGCCGCCGGAGCGACTGAGCTTTCTCGAAACAGGGCACCAACAGCTGGACGTGCTGGCGGGCGCTTCGGAAGCGGAGCAGATCGCCATGCTGCAGGCCACGCTCGACCAGCTTGATGAGTTGCCCGAGCTGATGGATCAGCTTCTCGCCAGCTGGCAGAACGGCACCCCGGACGAGCTGGGCGAGTTGTTCCTCATGGAGATGAGCGGCTTCGAGGAGGCGTTCCTTGAACGTCTTATCTATGCGCGCAACCGTGACTGGATAGCGCCGATCAAGGGCATGCTGGCCAGCAATGAGGAGAACCTGGTCATCGTGGGCGCGGCTCACCTGATCGGTGGCGACAGCGTGCTCGATCTGCTGCAGGCGGCCGGCTACAGCATCGAGCGCATTCAGTAGCGCTTTCGCTAGACGTCAACCTTGAACCCAAGTTCGATTTCGCTGGCAGGCTTGCCACGCAAACCCCAGTTTTCACGATCAACTTCGATCAGGACAACCTTGATGTCCGACGGCTCCAAGCCGAAGGAGGCGAGACGCGCAACAAGCGCAGCATAGAGACGGCGCTTCGCCTCGATCGTTCGCCCTTTGAACAGGGTGATCTCGATCACCGTGTGGCGGGGGGAACTGCCGGCCGCTTTCAGAACATCTTCAGGATCGTGCTCGATCAGCCTGATATCGCGGTCGTTTTCGGGAATGTGAATGCCCTCGACCAGCGCCTGCTGCACTGCCTCGAGGAAGTCAGCCCGGCGTGTGCCGAGCCAACCCTTGATGATTTCAATGCGCGTCGATGGCATGGCCCGCCGCGATCCTAGACGTCCTCAAGCCGCGTCCACTTGCCGTCGTTCTGGCTCGACTGGACCGAGGCAGTAATGAACTGCATGCCTTCCACACCGTCCGCAAGCGTCGGCAGCAGGCCTTCATAGGCCGCACCTTCTCCGCGGATAACGGCGGCGAACTGGCTGTACAGCGTCGCGAAGGCTTCGAGATAGCCTTCGGGGTGGCCAGAGGGAATGCGGACATTCATGGTCGAAGCGGCCTTGCCGGAGATAGCACCGCCACGGGTCAGCAGTTGCCGGGGCTTACCAAACTCGGTGAACCACATGTAGTTGGGATTGTCCTGACGCCACTCGATGGCTGCCTTGTCGCCATAGACGCGGAGCTGGAGGCCGTTTTCACAACCCACGGCAACCTGGCTGGCCCAGAGCATGCCCTTGGCGCCGCCATCGAAGCGCAGCATGATATGGACGTTGTCGTCGAGCAGCCGGCCTTCGACGAAGCTGTCGAGGTCTGCCGATACTGCCTGAGTTTTGAGACCTGTGACGAAGCGGGCCAGGTTATAGGCATGGGTGCCGATATCGCCGATAGCGCCGCCGGCGCCTGAACGGGCCGGGTCGGTGCGCCATGAGGCCTGCTTGTTGTCATCCCCTGTGGCTTCGGTCAGCCAGTCCTGCGGATACTCGACCTGAACCACTCGAATCTTGCCCAGAGCACCCGATTCTACCAGCTCACGCGCCTGGCGGATCAAGGGAAAGCCTGTGTAGTTATGGGTCAGCAGGAAGCGGGCGCCATTGGCCGGCTTGATTGCAGCAAGCTTGCGCGCGTCCTCCAGCGTGCTGGTGATCGGCTTGTCGCAGATGACGTGAATACCCGCCTCGAGGAAAGCCTTGGCCGGGCCATAGTGCATATGGTTGGGCGTGACGATCGACACGGCCTCGATGCCGTCAGGACGGGCAGCTTCGGCGCGCGCCATTTCCTCATAGGATGTGTAGATGCGATCCTTAGCCAGGCCGATGTTGCGCCCGGATTCAAGGGCGACTTCGGGGCGCGACGACAGGGCGCCGGCCACCAGATCATAGTCACCATCGATGCGAGCCGCGATGCGGTGCACATAGCCGATGAAGGCTCCCGTGCCGCCGCCGACCATACCCAGGCGAATGCGCCTTGCGCCGTTTTCAGCCATTTCGATTTTCTCCCTTAGCTCAGTCCGAGGATCTTGCGGTTGGCGGCAAGGTCCGTACCTGACGAAGCAAAATCGTCGAAGGCATGTTCGGTAACCCGGATAATGCGGTTCTTGATGAACTCGGCGCCTTCGCGTGCGCCGTCCTCGGGATGCTTGATGGCGCATTCCCATTCGAGCACGGCCCACCCGGCAAAGTCATACTGCGCCATCTTCGAGAAGACGGAGGCGAAATCGACCTGGCCGTCGCCCAGCGAGCGGAAGCGCCCTGCCCGATTGATCCAGCTCTGGTAGCCGCCATAGACGCCCTGGCGTCCGGTCGGATTGAATTCGGCATCCTTGACGTGGAACATCCGGATCCGCTCGTGGTAGATGTCGATATAGTCGAGATAGTCGAGCTGCTGCAGCACGAAGTGGCTGGGATCGTAGAGCAGGTTGGCGCGCGGATGGTTGTTCACGCGTTCGAGGAACATCTCGTAGGTCACGCCATCATGCAGGTCCTCGCCGGGGTGGATCTCGTAGCAGAGATCTACGCCGTTCTCGTCCATTGCATTCAGGATCGGTGTCCAGCGCCGGGCCAACTCGTCGAAGGCTTCTTCAACCAGGCCTGCGGGACGTTGCGGGAAGGGGTAAAGGAAGGGCCAGGCGAGTGCGCCCGAAAAGGTCGCGTGTTCGGTGAGGCCGAGGTTCTTTGATGCCTTGGCGGCCCAATGCAGCTGCTGGACGGCCCATTCCTGGCGCGCCTTGGGGTTGCCATGGACCGCAGCCGGGGCGAAGCCATCAAGCATGGTGTCATAGACCGGATGGGCGGCGACGAGCTGACCCTGCAGGTGGGTCGAGAGTTCGGTGATTTCGATACCGTGCTTTGCCGCCGTGCCCTTGAGCTCATCGGCATAGGTCTTGGACGTTGCGGCCTTCTCCAGGTCGATCAGGCTGCCAACCCAGGTCGGAATCTGCACGCCCTTGTAGCCGTAGTTGGCGGCCCAGCCGCAAATGGCATCCAGAGAGTTGAACGGCGCCGCATCACCTGCGAACTGTGCCAGAAAGATTGCCGGGCCCTTGATGGTGCGCATGAATTTCTCCTCTTTGGGCGCTTGTGCGCCATGTTTCTTGCCGCTCTCGTGAAAACAGGCAGCGGTTGGTCCGCCGCCTGCTGGTATTTATCATACTGTTGACTGGCTGTTGCCGCCTGTCAACGCGGTACGCGCAGTTCTACCTGAGCAGAGCCTGAGCATCCTTCGGGGTAAGTGCCAGCGGACGCTCACAAGTGGTCGAAAGCGTCAGAACCTGGCCGCTTTCACCGGCCTTGAGCAGGCTGGTCATCACGTCGACGGCATGCAGGGCCACATCCAGACCACAGCGGGCGGTGTAGCCACCCTCGATCGAAGCCATCATGTCGGCAAGGCCGGCTGTGCGGTAATTGGCGCGTGGGCTTGGCTTGTCGATATCCTGGTTGGCCTTGCCGAAGGGGTGATCCCAGGGGGTAACCGGGGTCTTGGTGCCTTCGATGTCCGTGGTCACCAGATCTCCGCCGAAGAAGTTGGGATCCGGCACGTAGATGGAGCCGTCGGTTCCGTAGAGCTCGATATTGTGGTGGCCGTGGCTCGCCACATCCCAGCTGGCGCCGATGGTGATGATAGCACCGGAGTGGAACTCTAGTATGCCATGGATCGTAGTCGGCGTGCCAACCTTGATCTTGGTGCCCTGGAAGGGACCCGGCGCCGTTACCTCGCGCTCTGTCCGCGCCATGTTGGTGAAGGCGGACACGCGCTTGACCGGCCCAAGCAGGTGGATGAGGTCGGTAACGTAGTATGGGCCCACATCGAGGACTGGACCGGCACCGACCTGGAAGAAGAAATCGGGATTGGGATGCCAGTGCTCCATGCCACGGCTCATGACATGGGTCGTGCCGCTCATGATCTTGCCGAGCTTGCCGCTGTCGATGATCTCACGGGCCTGCTGGTGGGCGCCACCAAGGAAGGTATCCGGCGCGGAACCAACCTTGAGGTTGCGATCATCGGCAGCCTTCTTGAGCGCCATACCCTCTTCGAGAGTCAGCACGAAGGGCTTTTCGGAATAGGCATGCTTGCCCGCCGAAACGATATCCATGGACACCGCGTAGTGCGTGGCCGGGATGGTCAGGTTGACGACAACGTCAATCTCGCTGTTCTTCAGCAACTCGTCAGGCGTCTGGGCCGCGACACCAAATTCCTCGGCGCGCTTCTGGGCCGCTGCCGGGACAATGTCCGCAACGGCGCGCACTTCAAGGCCCTTGAACAGGGGCGCCAGGCGCAGATAGGCGCTTGAAATATTGCCGGCACCCATGATGCCGACGCCAAAAGTCTTTGCCATCTGATTATTTCCACTTCTTGGCGGCGGCGATGGAGCGCGTCGCGAAACGCACCGCATCGGAAGGCTTGTCGTGTTCGGCGACGAAATACTCTGCCTTCGTCTTGGAGGTGACCTTGCCGATCAGGTTGTCCCAGTCCAGCACGCCGTGGCCGACATCGGCCCAGCCGTCTTCGTCGGCATTCTGGCCCGTGGGAGCGATGTCCTTGACGTGCACGGCCGTGATGCGGCTGCCGTAGCGGTCGAACCAGGCGATCGGATCGGCCTTGCCACGCACGACCCAGGCGACGTCGCATTCCCATTCGATGCTGGGCGCCGTTTCGAGGATGATTTCCATCGGTGTGCGGCCCGAGCTGGTCGGTACGAACTCGAAATCATGGTTGTGCCAGCCGAAGCCATAGCCTTCCTTGGTGTAGGTCTCGGCGGCCTTGGCCAGCATTTCGGCCAGTTCGAGCCACTTGGACTCGTCCTCGCTACGCCCTTCGGGACCGATATGGGGCACAATGATCTTCTTGATGCCCAGGGTCTCGGCGGTCTTGAGCGTGGCCGAGACGTCCGCCACCTGAGCCGGGCCGAAATGACCGGTCGGCATCGAAAGGCCGTTCTTCTTGAGGTTGGCGGCAAGGGTAGCGGCATCGGCGTAGAGGCCGCCAAAACCTTCGACCTGGGTGTAGCCAAGCGTGCCGAGCGTTGCGAGGAAATCCTCGAGCGAAGGCACATTGCGGGCACTGTAAAGCTGGAATGACAATTCGGTCATCGTGGCCACTTTCGTAACGTTGTAATGGAGCGGGCATCGCCAAGCGATGCGTTGGTTAGCGCTGTTCAGCGGGGCTGTCGCGCCAGGACGGCAGGCCAATCACCGCAAAAGTAACATCGGGTCGGACGACGATAGGCGAGACAGGCGCGACGCCGGGAGGCGCCGCGCAATTGTTGGATGCGTCAGAGACGGTTGGTCGTTTCGGAGCTGAAAAGCGAACCACGGGCGGGATCGAAGCCGACACGGACCTTCTGCCCGGTGACGATCTCGACATCGCTGTCGCACCGGAAGGTGATCGCCTGACCACCGATCGTGGTCCATGCCAGGGTGTCAGAGCCCATCGGCTCGACGATCTCGATTTCGGCCTCTGTGACGAAAGGCATAGCCGCCGCCTCGTCTCCCAGCACGATATGTTCCGGGCGAATGCCGAGCACGGCCTTGGTGGCTCCCTTGACCGGCACCTCGAACGCGTAGTTGCCGACGGGAATGGCAGTGCCGCCTTCAGTGGTGAAGGTCGTCTTGTCCAGGGTACCCTGGAACATGTTCATCTGCGGCGAGCCGATGAAGCCAGCGACGTAGAGATTGACCGGCTTGTTGTAGATCGTGTGCGGATCGGCCAGCTGCTGGATGACGCCATTCTTCATGACCGCAATACGGTCCGCCAGGGTCAGTGCCTCGATCTGGTCGTGGGTCACGTAGATCATGGTGTTCTTGAGACGCTGGTGCAGCCGCTTGATTTCGACGCGCAGATCCGAGCGGAGCTTGGCATCGAGGTTGGACAGCGGCTCGTCGAACAGGAACACGTCGACGTCGCGCACAAGGGCACGCCCGATGGCGACGCGCTGCCGCTGACCGCCCGACAGATTGGCCGGTTTACGGTCCAGCAGCGGCTCGATCTGGAGGATCTCGGCGGCACGGGCTACGCGACGCTCGATTTCGTCCTTCTTCATGCCCGAGACGCGCAGGCCAAAGGACAGGTTACGTTCAACCGTCATCTGCGGATAGAGCGCATAGGACTGGAACACCATGCCGATGCCGCGGTCCTTGGGCTCGAGCCAGGTGACGTTCTTGCCGCCGATGAAAATCTGGCCGTCGGAGACGTCCAGCAGCCCGGCGATGCAGTTGAGCAGGGTCGACTTGCCGCAACCGGACGGTCCGAGCAGGACGATGAACTCGCCCTGTGCGATGTCGAGGTCAAGATGCTGGAGCACCTTCACATTGCCGAAGTTCAGCGACAGGTCACGGATGGAAACGCTGTTTTGCATACGAGTTATCCCTTCACCGCGCCGGCAGCGACACCGCGGACGAACCACTTGCCGGACACGAAGTAAACCGCCAGCGGCACAAGGCCGGTCAGAACGGTGGCGGCCATGTTCACGTTGTATTCGGGCGTGCCCTGGGCCGAGTTGACTATGTTGTTGAGCTGGACCGTCATCGGATAGTTCTGCGTGCCGGCGAAGACGACGCCGAACAGGAAGTCATTCCAGATACCGGTGATCTGCAGGATAAGCGCCACCACGAAGATGGGCAGCGACATCGGGAGCATGATCTCGAAGAAGATGCGCCAGAAGCCTGCGCCGTCGACGCGGGCCGCCTTGAACAGTTCCTGCGGCAGTGACGCAAAGTAGTTGCGGAACAGCAGCGTCAGGATCGGCATGCCGAAGATGGTGTGAACGATGATCACGGCCTGCAGCGTGCCGAAGATGCCCAATTCGCGCGTGATCATCACCATGGGATAGAGGAACACCTGGTAGGGGATGAACGAGCCGAAGATCAGGATGGCGAAGAAGATTTCCGAGCCCTTGAAGCGCCAGTTGATCAGAGCATAGCCATTCACCGCAGCAATGAAGATCGACACGATGGTGCTGGGGATGGTGATCTTGACCGAGTTCCAGAAGCCGGGAGACAGGCCCTGGCATGTCAGCCCGGTGCAGGCGCTCGTCCACGCCTTGACCCAGGCGTCGAAGCTTGGCGCCGTCGGCAGGGCAAAGATATTGCCGAAGCGGATTTCGGGCAGAGTCTTGAGCGATGTGGTGAACATCACATAGAGCGGGAACAGGTAATAGAGCGAGAACATCACCAGGATGGAATAGATGATGATCTTGCGCGGGGTGAAGAACGGCTTCGGGCGTGGCCCACGGGCCTCGACGACGCCAGAGGTGGCAGGCGCCGAGCCGGCCATGGTTGCGGTCTGGCTCATGTGCGGCGTCCCTTTCCACCGAATTCAAGATAGGCCCAGGGGATCATGATGATCAGAACCGTGAGCAGCATCATGGTGGCGGCGGCCAGGCCCTGGCCGATATTGCCGCCCGAGAACATGTAGTTGTAAACGTATTTGGCGGGCACTTCCGAGGAGATGCCGGGCCCACCATTGGTCAGCGCCACCACCAGGTCATAGAGGCGGACAATGCCGGAGCCGATGATAACGACGGCGGTAACGAGGACGCCACGCATCATGGGAATGACGATCGAGACATAGGTGCGCCAGGTCGGAATGCCGTCGATGCGGGCGGCCTTCCAGATTTCTTCGTCAACGCTGCGAAGCCCGGCCAGCATCAGCACCATGCAGAAGCCCGTGCCGTGCCAGAGGCCCGCGATCAGCAGGGCAAACAGCACCATGCGGGGATTGGCGATCCAGTCGAAGGTGAAGTCCGACCAACCCAGGTTGCGCATCGTGCCCTGGAGCCCGAGCGTCGGGTTCATGATCCACTGCCACACCAGGCCCGTCACGATGAAGGACAGCGCGAAGGGATAGAGCATGATGGTGCGGAAGGCGCTTTCGAAGCGGATCTTCTGATCGATCAGCACGGCCAGGATGAACCCGATGACCAGCGTGAACACCAGCGACATCACGCCGTAGCTGATAAGATTGGTCACCGACACGTTCCAGCGGGACGTGGCGAACAGTCGCTCATACTGCTCGATCCCGATAAACTTGCCGGTCGGCAGGAGCTTGGAATTGGTGAACGAGTAATAGATCGTCCAAAGCGTACAGCCAACAAAGACAACCAGCACGGTCACCATCATTGGCAGCGCGGCGATCTTGGCGGGCAAGTTGTGAAACAAAATTCTCTTCAGCAGGCCGGGTCGGGTGACCGTGGCCCCCGCCTCCAAGGGAAGGGCAGTGTCCGCCATGTGTGTATCTCCAAGAGAAGGTGGTCGACCTTGTGATCAAGGCCGACCACCGCTGTCATCGATGGGAGCGAACTCCCAGCTAAGGCTTACTCAGCCGATTCGATGATCGAAGCGTAGCGTTCGATGTAGTCATCGACGGTGATGCTGTCGTCGGCGATGAACTCGGTGCTCAGATCCTGGAGCTGCTGCTGGGTGTCGCTCGAGAGAGCAAAGTCACCCGAGGGGAGCAGGCCATTGTCCAGCAGGCCGATAGCCTTCTGCATGCACGCATTGGCACCCGACAGGTCGATGTCGGTGCGGATCGGCATGGAGCCCTTGACCATGTTGAACTTCAACTGGGCGTCGGGCGAGATCAGGATGCGGGCGAGCTGGGTCTGTGCTTCGAGCACTTCCGGATCTGTACCTTCAGGCAGCTTGGGGAAGTAGAACGAGTCGCCACCACCGGTCAGCTGCGTGCCGAGGCCGAGAGCGGGCAGACATTCGTAGTCTTCACCGGGGACGCCACCAGCAATCTGCAGGTCGCCAGCGAGCCAGTCGCCGTGGATGTTGCCGGCAGCTTCGCCAGCCAGCAGCTGGTTACCGACGTCGCCGAAGGACGGCACCATCATTTCGGGCGAGATAACCGAGCGCAGAGCGTCGAGGCCTTCAGCAACCTTGCGGAACTGGGGGCCACGGACGGCTTCGGCATCCTTGTCGCGGTTGATGGCGAGCACGAGATCGGGACCGCCGATGCCGTTCATCAGCACACCGGGAACGCCCGAGATCGGCCAACCGGTCGCGAGACCGAACGGCAGGATATCGGCTTCCTGCAGAGCAGGCCAGGACGCGACATATTCATCCCAGTTGGTCGGAACCGGCTGACCGATCTTCTCGTAAGCAGCGGTGGAGAGCCACAGCCAATCCCACGAGTGGATGTTGATCGGCAGGCAGTAGAGACCGCCTTCAAAACGGCAGGGCTCGAGCAGCGACGGGTCGACGTAGAACTCTTCGATGTTCATGTCGGCAACCACATCGGTGAGGTCGCGCATCAGGCCGGCCTGGATGAGTTCTTCGGCATCGCGGCCGGTGTTCATCTGGGTTGCGCCCATCGGGTCACCGCCGATGATACGGCTGATGATGACGGGGTTTGCACCAGTGCCCGAACCGGACAGCGCCGAGTCGACCCAGGTGTTGCCGGTTTCTTCTTCGAAGACCTTGGCGAACTCGGCGATAGCAGCGGCTTCACCAGCCGAGGTCCACCAGTGGGTGACCTCGAGCTCAGCAGCCATAGGGGCAGTCGAGCTCATCAATGCAGCAGCCATAGCGGCTGCCACGGTAAACTTCTTCATGGAATGTCCTCCCAACGATCACTTGGAGCTTAGCGCTCCCGCGAAGCTGCCAGCCGCAAGGTTGTCTTCTTGTGAGACATCCCGAACTGGCTGCGTGTAATCGATTGCACAGTTCGGGTCCCGAAATCTCTGCAATCGATTGCATGAGTTTCATACACGTGTTGCGCGCCTGTCAAGATCGTTTTAGACAGAATGGGTAACTGACAGCCTGAGGGGGTGCTGCCAGACATGAATGTGGTGAAAAAAGCGCCTACGATTCAAGATGTTGCTCGCTTCGCCCAAGTGTCCACAGCGACGGTCAGCCGCGCCCTCTCGGACCCCGGACGGGTGAGCGAAATCACGCGCGACCGGATAAACGAGGCGGTCCGCGTCACCGGCTATACACCCAACCAATCAGCGCGGTCCTTGCGGCAGCGGACCGCCAGAACCATCCTGGTTGCCCTCCCCGATATCGGTAATCCATTCTTTTCGACCATCCTCGACGCGGTCGAGCGCGAGGCTGCGGCGCGCGGCTACGGCGTCCTGGTGGCGAACCGTTTTTCTGATGGCGATTCCGGCCTGCGGATGCGCGATTATTTCATTTCGAACCGCGTCGATGGTCTGCTGCTCTTCGATGGGTCCACCGATCTGGCACAACTGATGATGCTGACCGGCGAGCCCCTGCCCTTCCCGCTGATCGTTGCCTGCGAGGAAATTCCCTCGGCGCCATTCCACACGGTCAAGACTGACAATCGCTACGCCGCCGCATGCGCGACGCGGCATCTGATCGGGCTGGGACACCGCGCCATCGGCCACATCAGGGGGCCGGCAGGCAATGTGTTGACTGCTGAACGCGAAGCGGGCTTTGCTGCCGCGATGGCCGCTGCTGGCCTGCAGGTGCGGCCGGAATGGATGTTCTCGGGTTCCTTCAACATGGATGCTGGTCATCGTGCAGGGCAGTGCTTCATGCAACTCGAGAAACGCCCCACGGCCATCTTTGCCGCCAATGACGAGAGCGCCATCGGCTTCCTGTCGGCCCTTCAGCAGCATGGCCTCGAATGCCCGCGCGACATTTCGCTGGTGGGTTTCGATGACCTGGCAGTGGCGTCGCATGTATGTCCGCCACTGACCACGATGCGTCAGCCGCGCGAGGCGCTGGGGCGGGTTGCCGCCGAGGCGCTGATCGACCTCATCGAGGGTCGGGGGCACAGCCGCGTCCCCCTGCACATGGTGCTTAGTTCGGAACTGATCACCCGCGGAAGTACGGCTCCCCCTGCCCCGCCGCATCTCCAATTTTCCTCCACTACCGCCGCCGAATAGCGCCACAGAGGCATTCCCTTTATGTGGAAATGGGTTAAATGGGGACCCTGCGCTGGTCCCGTAGCTCAGCTGGATAGAGCAGCAGCCTTCTAAGCTGTTGGTCGCAGGTTCGAGTCCTGCCGGGATCGCCAAATTACCCTGCTAGAAATCGAACCCCATCTGGGACGCAGCTGGCGCCTGGCGAGCCTTCGGGGGCTGCACCAGCGGCTCCGGCTTGTGGGCAGCGCTGGATGCGATTTCGACTGTTACGGGTTTCGGCGCGGGCTTTGGCGCAATCTTCGCCTTCTTCGCTGCTGCCGGTGCGGCAGCAGCGGTGGTGAATTCGGCCAACCATTCCCGCACCGGCTGCAGCCGATTGGCATGCAGCGCATAGCGGTTTTCCCGGCCGAGCTTTTTCTCGCTGATCAGGCGCGCCTGCTTGAGCACGCGCAGATGTCGTGAAATGGCCGGGCGACTGATGTCGAAGGAAGCTGCAAGCACATGCACCGGCTGGGGCCCCTGCCGCAGGATCTCGAGAATCCGGCAGCGTGTCGGGTCGGCAAGGGCAACGAGGGTGGTGATCGGCGGCATGTGACTTTCCTGGACCTGCCTGCCCCAGTAGTAACGCGACCGTTACGCGTCAAGCATTGCGCTTGTGCCGCAACCGGTTATTCACCACATGCGTTGAGACAGACTTTACGATGGGACGCGAAGGGCAACCTCAGGCAACCATCTGGTCACTTCCCTGCGCCAGCCTCGGGTCAAAGGAGACGATCCCAGTGCAACAAGTCCCGAGCTATTCCTGGTGGAGCCGTGAACACCGCCCCTTTACCCTGGCCGAGAAGGTCGTGGATGGGATTGTTCACGTCCTGGGGCTGGTAGTCGCAATCGCGGCGGGGTCGGTGCTGCTGGCCTTTGCCATCATCGAAACCGCCCCTGAGGCAGTGCCGGCGCTTGCGGTCTATGTCGGCTCGCTGGTTGCCGTATTGGGTGTGTCGCTCGCCTACAATATGTGGCCCGTGTCTCCCATCAAGATGTGGCTCGCTCGCCTGGACCAGGCTGCCATCTTTCTCTTCATCGCAGGGTCCTACACGCCATTCCTCGCGGTAATCGGGGGAACCACGGCCGGCGTGCTGATGACGACCTTCGTGTGGGGCGCTTCGCTGATCGGGATCGCGCTCAAGCTCATTGTGCCGGAGCGTTTCGGCCGCCTCGCCATCGCGCTTTACCTGGCGATCGGGTGGAGCGGCGTCTTGGTCTTCCAGTCACTGGCCCAGAGCTTGCCCAACACCACGCTGTGGCTGCTGCTGGCTGGTGGCGTCACCTATTCACTGGGGGTCATCTTCCACCTTTGGGAGAGACTCAAGTTCCAGAATGCGCTGTGGCACGTCTTCGTAGTCGTAGGCGCCAGCCTGCATCTGTGGGCCGTGATCGACTGCATGGTCATCCACCGGCTCTAGCTACTGGGCAGCGACCCGGTCGTGTTCCATCTTGTCGCCCGCCTTGAGGCCGATCTCGACTGACCGGCCGCCGGGGATTTCCAGCACATACTGCACCGGCCCCTGCGACGGAATCGACGTCACGTCATGTGGGCGCGCGTTGACGTGGATATTCTTTACCACACCGTCGGCGTCGACGAAGATCATATCGAGCGGGATGAAGGTATTGCGCATCCAGAAGGATACCGGACGCTCTTCCCTGAAATCGAACAGCATGCCTGCGTCGTCCGCAAGTTCGGTGACGAACATCAGGCCCTGCGCCCGCCCTTCAGGCGTATCCACGACCTGGACGTTGAAACTGTGCTCGCCAGTATCGGAGTGCAGCACCAGTTTTGAGTCGTCGGCCATTGCCGGGAGTGCGAAAACAGCAAGGGCCAGAACCGCGCCGGCGCGGCGCAGCACCGGAGCAAAGCCTTGGGCAAACAAGGTCATAGGGGAAGTTCCTAGTGGGAAGACGGCGCGTCGCCCCAACCATCGGGCCGGATTTCGGCGACCATAAGGCCCTTGGGACCATTGCCGTAGCGAACCAGCACGAACTGGCCCGGGCGCAATTCGGTAATGCCGAAGCGACGGAGCGTTTCCATATGGACGAAGACGTCGGGCGTGCCTTCGCCCGCCGAGAGAAAGCCGAACCCGCGGATGCGGTTGAACCACTTCACTTCCAGTCGCACCATTCCCGAGGTGGGTTCGACCACGACATGGGTGCGTGGCGCAGGCATCTGCGCGGGGTGGCGGGCGGTCGATTCGTCCATCGAGACAATCCGGAATGCCTGCAGGCCACCGGGGCGGTTGAGCGCTTCAACCACGATGCGCGCACCCTCATAGGCCGTCTGGTAGCCGTCGCGGCGCAGGCAGGTCACGTGCAGCAGGACGTCGGCCATGCCGTTGTCGGGAACGATGAAACCGAAGCCCTTGCCCGCATCGAACCACTTGATGGCGCCCGAAATTTCGATCGTATCAAGGCCGCCTTCGCCAGCCGGACTGCCCGTGCCGACGTGATCCGCCGAGTGTCCATCGGACGACACGGACGCGGCCTCTTCGCCATCGCCGATTAACTTGGCCCCCATGCTCCCTTAAGCCCTTCGCACTCGCCTCGCCGAAACGAGGTACTCCACCAACAGACGCCCACTCTGTCCGATTCAAACTCAATTGTTAAGAGTCTGTTTGGAATTGGCTCGGTTGCCGCCGCGTTGCGCGCTTGCTAGGCCTGCGAGCAATCGATTTCAGCAAGGAGAATTGCCATGAAATATCTGCATACGATGGTGCGGGTCACCAATGTCGAGGACAGTTTGCGCTTCTATTGCGAGGGTCTGGGGCTCGAGGAGGTGCGGCGGAGCGAGAATGAGAAGGGGCGGTATACGCTGATCTTCCTGCGCGCGCCCGGTGATGCCGGCGGCGAGGTCGAGCTGACCTATAACTGGGATCCCGAGGACTATGACGGTGGCCGCAATTTCGGGCACCTGGCGTATCGGGTGGACGATATTTACAAGCTCTGCCAGCATCTTATGGATATGGGCGTGACGATCAACCGGCCGCCCCGCGACGGCCATATGGCTTTCGTCCGCTCGCCGGACGGCATCTCCATCGAGCTGATCCAGGACGGCACCCTGCCCCCGCAGGAGCCCTGGGCCTCCATGCCCAACACCGGCAAATGGTAGCAATCGGTTAGCACACTGCTAACATTGACATTCACCATTGGCGTTTTGCTAACTGTCTCGCTTAGCGAGCGGTTAGCGAAACTGCTCGTATTTTAGCGACTTCAGAAACGGATCGTTGCCTGTTGCCAAAGCGCAACAGCAGTCCTGTGGAAGTCGTCATGCCTCGTTTGCTCCGTTCCATTCTCGCCATTGCGGCCTGCGCGCTGCCGCTGGCGGCCTGCATGCCGATGGCCATGTTCGCGAGCGGCAGCGGCGCCGCCTATGCCGGCAAGAAGAGCGACTGGGGCACCTATGTGGCGAGCAACGAGGTCAATGCCTTCTGCCTGTCGCCGAAGCTGCGTTTCCTGATCTGGGAATTCGAAGGCCATTTCGGGCGCAAGGTGATCATGAGCTCGGGCTATCGCGACCGCCAGCACAACAGGGCGGCCGGCGGGGCGGAGAGTTCCTATCATACGAAGTGCATGGCGGCCGACTTCTACATTCCCGGCGTCGACAAGCAGCAGCTGATTGCCTTCGCCATGCATCGCAGCAGTGCCGGTGGGCTGGGCTGCTATCCCGGGCGCCAGTTCATCCATGTGGATGTACGCGACCGGCCGCGCAGCTACAATCGACCGGTCACCTTCTCGGGCTGTTGAAAAATTTGGCTTTTCCGCCGCAAATGGGTTGCACAACCAGAATCCCCCCACTATACGACCACCAGCGCTTAAGCGCCCTTCGTCTATCGGTTAGGACGGCACCCTTTCACGGTGCAGAGAGGGGTTCGATTCCCCTAGGGCGTACCATTCCCCTTGCTGGCGGGACCGCTAATAGCTAGCATCGAGTTCCTTGCTCCGCGCCCATCGTCTAGCGGTCAGGACACCGCCCTCTCACGGCGGGAACAGGGGTTCGATTCCCCTTGGGCGTACCAGCAAGATCAAGCGGTTAGCTTGATCCTCACCAAAGTAGTCAAATGTCTGTCTAATATTCTGCTGTGAACAGCCGCGAATGACGTCTGTTCGCGAGCATATGGACCCCTCTCGACGGTCCTTTCCCAACGTACGCAGCCAACGGGTGCCAGCCAGGGTCTCGAACAGGAGAGATGCATCTGGAGGAACACTCCGGATCCTCTGCAAAGCTGAAGAATGACGCCCTCAGTAAAGGACACCTCGTGGGGAGTTCGACGCACGCTTCTTCGTGATTACCGGATGATGGCACTGCCAGCGGCGACGAGCTTCCAGCTGTGGCGGCAGCATTCGGCGGGGCCATCCGGGAACCAACAGGGCCGCCTCAAATGAAAATCGCCACTTACAACGTCAACGGCATCAATGGTCGCCTGCCAGTCCTCCTGCGCTGGCTGGAGAAGGCAACACCTGATGTGGTCTGCCTGCAAGAGCTGAAATCGCCGGACGAACGCTTTCCGGTCGCTGCGATCGAGCGCGCCGGCTACGGCGCCGTCTGGCACGGTCAAAAGAGCTGGAATGGTGTTGCGATCCTGGCCCGTGATGCCACTCCCGTGGAAACGCGACGCGGGCTGCCGGGTGACCCTCTTGACCTGCACAGCCGATACATTGAGGCGGCCGTTCAGGGCATCCTCATCGGCTGCCTCTATCTGCCGAACGGCAACCCGGCACCAGGGCCGAAGTTCGAGTACAAGCTGGACTGGTTCAGCCGGCTTATCGCGCATGCGCAGGAGCTGTTGGCCAGCGAGCTGCCGGTGGTCCTCGCCGGCGACTTCAACGTGATGCCTACCGATCTGGATGTCTACAAGCCGGAACGGTGGCAGAAAGACGCCCTATTCCGACCCGAAGTGCGGGAGGCATATCGCAAACTGGTTGCTCAGGGCTGGACCGACGCCCTCCGTGCAATCCACCCCGATGAGCGCATCTATACCTTCTGGGACTATTTCCGAAACGCCTTCGCACGCGATGCCGGATTGCGCATCGACCACCTGCTCCTGTCTCCCACCGTGGCTACGCGCCTGGTCACGGCCGATGTCGATCGCCACGTTCGCGGATGGGAGAAGTCCAGTGACCACGCCCCAACCTGGATTGAGCTCGGCGACTGATATCATCGGACTCATCGATGAAACCGGCGGTGAAGCTGCGGAACATGCCGACGGTCAGCAGCGTTTGGCTCCGTCAGCGGAGGAAGCAGTCATGGCAGTTCGACCTTACTGGAAAGGCTATCTCAAGCTCTCCCTGGTGACGTGTGCCGTTTCTCTCACCCCGGCCACCACCCAGGGTGAAAAGGTCCGCTTCCATACGCTGAACCGAAAGACCGGCGAGCGCATCCACACGCAGTATGTCGATGCCGTCACTGGCAAGGTCGTCGACGAGGACGATCGAACCAAAGCATATGAGAAAGGCGAAGACGACTACGTCATCCTCGAGGAGGAGGACCTCGATTCAGTGCAATTGGAGAGCACCCGCACGATCGACATCGATCAGTTCGTCGAGGCCGACACCATTGAGTGGGTCTACTATGACAGTCCCTATTTCGTGGTTCCCTCCGACGAGGTGGGCGAGGAAGCTTTCACCGTCATCCGCGAGGCAATGGCCGAAAGTAACGTGGTCGGCATTTCGCGCCTCGTGCTGGGCAATCGCGAGCGCGCGGTGATGCTGCAGCCCTGGGACAATGGGATCGTGCTTTGGACATTGCGGTACGGAGACGAAGTTCGTGATGAGGACGAGTATTGGAAGAGCGTGAAGGCGGACAAGCCTGACGCAAAGATGATCTCGATGGTCGAAGAAATCATCGACGCCCGGACCACGAAGTGGTCGGAGTCCATGGTCGAAGACCCTGTGCAGGACAAGCTGCTGGAGATCATCAAGTCCAAGCAGTCGTCCAAGCGCAAAGCCAAGCCCAAGAAGGAGGCGGCAGATACCGTCGAGCCCCAAAGCAACGTGATCGACCTGATGGCCGCGCTCAAAAAGAGCCTAGAAGGCAAACCGTCCGAGTCCAAGAAATCCAGCCGCTAACTTGCCTTGCGCCGGGGCGCATCGGCATCACCGGTGCTGGCTTTCTTTTTGGTTCGCGTCTTCTTTGCGGCGGTCTTGCGCCCTGCCCCGCTTTCCGCGTCACCTGCACTCAGGCGCAGCGCCTCGAGCAGGTCGTTGGACTTGGTCGGCTCGGGTCGGCGCAGCGGCACGATCTTGCGGCCATCAATCTTGGCACGTACCAGTTCAGCGAGCGCTTCTTCGTATCGGTCATCGAACTTTTCAGGTTCGAACTTGCCCGCTTTGGTCTTGAGGATGTGCTGGGCAAGCTTGAGCATTTCGGGTTCGATCTTTCGCTTCTTGATGTCCGAAAATGCGTCACTGGCCGACCTCACCTCGTAGTCGAAATTGAGAGTAGTCGCGATCAGACCCTTTCGGTGGGCGCGGATCAGAACGGGCCGCAGCCGGCGAAACAGAACAGTGTGGGCGATTGCTGCCGCGCTCTGTTTGCGGAGGGCCTCCCGAATGAGCACGAAGCTGTCTTCCGTCGCATCCGAAGCGGGCAACAGATAGTAGGGCTTGTCGAAATAGGTCGGTTCGATGCGATCGCAGGCGATGAACGCGTCAACGGTCAGGCTCTTGTCACTGTCTGGCACCGCAGCCGCGATCTCATCGGGCTCCAGAACTACATAGGAGCCGGAATGGGTTTCATAGCCCTTGACCTGGTCGGCGGATTCAACCGGCTTGTCGGTCTTGTTATCCACATAGATGCGACGGAGCCTGTTGCCGGTCTTTCGATTGACCATGTGGAGCGATATCCGCTCGGCCGTCGTGGCTGCGGTGTACATCTTCACCGGGCAGACGATCTCGGCGATCTTGATTACCCCCGACCAAACTGCACGTGGTGCCATGATGTCCTCCGTTCCATTGACAACGAAAAGGAGGTTCCGGCGTTCCGTGCAGAGTCGGCGGCAACTCCACAGGCACGAACGTGAACTTCCGGCGGTTGCGCGGCCCAGGGCCGTTCACGTCTTTGCCGCTGCGCGACTGCATGTCCAACCTCAGTACTCCTTCGCATGAACCGTTGCTGAACAAGTGGGTTCGTGCCCATTCATTCTGAATGGCGCCTTATGCGGTCACCGGGCCAACAAGCCCCACCGATAGGAATGCAAAATGCAGATCAAGAAGAACGTGCTTAAGGCAACACTGGCCGGCGTCGTGATGCTCGCTTCTGCCGGCGCCGCTTTCGCTGCCCCAGCCACATCTACTGCGAACGTCAACGTTCGGTCAGGTCCAGGCGGTGGCTACGGCGTTGTGGACGTACTGCGCCGCGGTGATCGTGTCGAGGTTACAGGCTGCCGCGGCGGTTGGTGCTACATCGAGAAGCGCGGCGCGGATGGCTGGGTCTCTGCCAATTATCTCAACACCCGTGGTGGAGTGAACGGCGGGTCGGTGGTGCGCCCCGGCGTCAGCATCGAATTCAACTTTGGCAACCCTCCGGCTCAGCATCGCCCGCAGCCTCCTCGTCCCCCGCGCCCTGACCATGGCGGTTGGAACGGCGGTCATCATGGCGGCGGCTGGAATGACCGCGACGGCGGCAGGGATCGGGATCGTTATGATCGCCCCCGTAGCCCGCGCGAGTGGTACTAGGAACGACACCTAACACTGTGAACAAAGAGCCGCCCCAGGAGACTGGGGCGGATTTTTAGCGCTTCGGGAAAGCCGCTTTCGCAAACCTCGCGAGGTGGTGGCGCCACTACTCCCTGTGTGCCCCATTCCTCGAAGGAGTCAGGATCCAGTAAATCAGCTCCGCCAGGCTGCTTCGATAGCGGTAGCGAGGCAGACGATGAATCCCACCGGACAATTGAGCTCACACCTGATACTGGTCGCACATGACCAAAACCGTTCTAGAAAGGGCGTTTGCCCTCGCCGCATCGGGGAATTACCCAAATGTCACTGATATCAAGAAAGTCCTCAAATCCGAGGGGTATGATCTTGCCCAAGTTACCGGGTCAACACTGCTGAAGCAGTTGCGCCGTACCATACGTGAGCACACGGCCGTAAGCGTATCAAGTTGAGCCTTTCGGGCAAAGCCCAGGCGGCGCGTCGAGCGGGGGCGTCATGCCCTTCCTCCCGCCAGGTATTTGGCCACGAACGCGCGCATCTCAATCCCTCCGTCCTCAGTGGATCCGGCATGGACGGTCCAGCAGGCGCTCCGCTCGCTCTCGGATTGCGATCAGACCGAATGCCGGTGCCGGGCGCCGAAGCACGCTGTGGCCGGGGCGTCGTTGGACACGGGTGACGTGCATGCTGCCGTCCGCGTGCCGGAGCCACTTGCGTCTTTCCGTCAAAACTCTCCAGTTCCAAAAAACGCCCTAACTCCGTGTCCTCAAAACCGGCAGCAGCT
>JADKLW010000295.1_pt1 | contig 20281 bp, 22 predicted proteins | sample 8641881 | NCBI WGS metagenome assembly JADKLW01 (sample SAMN16272185, study PRJNA661076) | feces metagenome | isolation source: fecal sample from diarrhoea affected cattle B | host: Bos taurus | place: South Africa: Lokaleng Village, Mahikeng | collected 2019-09 | reverse complement strand
CCCAGTGTTACGGCAAACGGTATATTCTTTTCAATCACCGGCCTGGTCACGGCATCCCACCCTTGTTGTACAGGACCAGTGACAATGTCACCGGTGAAAACCACCATGTCCGGTTTTTCAGCATCCAGCACCCTGGTAATCAGTAGCAGTGTTGTGTCCGATTTCGGGTTACCATGGACATAATGCATATCGGTGAACTGAACGATCTTAAAAGTTCCCTCTTCATTGAACAGGAGTTTCTGGGCATTCAGTGAAATGGTGAGAGAAGTGAAAACGAACAAAATGATCAGTCTCTGTTTCATCATTGTTGTGATTGAAAGGATGTCAGATAAAAATGAAAAAGACTCACTGCATTGACTGCGTGCCGGGGCAGATTAATTGTCTGTCACCCTTCCCGGCATTGTCGATCCGATAACGAACCGCAGCGTCATCCAGTGGGTGGCACCATCAAAGCCGGCAACCTCTTTCTCGTAGTCGGGCTTCTGGAACTGATAGCGCAATCCCACTTTCAGGATCCTGTTGATCTTACCCGGCGCATAGTTTTTGTCGGGGATGTTATAATCAACGCCGAATCCGGCATTCCACACCAAAGAGTTGATCTTCAGTACTGAGAGCACCGGATCGGAATTGGCCGTTTTCAGGTTGGGTTCAATGAATCCATATCCGATACCGGCAAAGGGATAGAAACTGATGTTGTCTGCTTCCAGGATGTTAACCCCTATGTTGGCGCCGATAAAAGCATGCAGTGCGTTGGAGCCGGACGGCCATGTGGCTTCTCTCCCGTCGTCGACCATCACCACCGGGATATCCTTTGCAAGGGCATTGCTTGAGAAGCCGCCGTTGATCATCAGGAACACTTTCTGATAGTAGATGTTGAGCTCTGTGTCTGCTGCAAACCCCGTTTTAAAATAGTCTCCCAGGTCGCCGGAAGGAACCATGGTGCCTAATCCTGCTCCCCACGAGAATGCCCATGGTGAGGGGATCACACGATTGTCGCGCTGTGCATGGGCCAGGCTGGAGATAAAGAATGCCGTGATGAGCATTCCTACAATTTTTTTCTTCATTATCAATTTATTTAGTCTGTTCTGGTCTGTTTTCTCTGTTGTTTCACGCTCCTGAAGATAAGATAAACGGCACTCAGCAGCATGATGATCAGTGCTCCAAAGGCGATGGTGTCTGTCACCCTGATGCTCTGCGGATCGAAACGGAACACGATGATGTGCTCCCCTGCAGGTACAGGTAATGCCCTGAGGGTGTAGTTTACCCGCACCATCTCTGCCGCCTCACCGTCGATCGTTACTTTCCAACCTTTGGGGTAGTAGACCTCTGAGAAAACAGCCAGTTCCTCTTTCTTTGCATCCACGGCATAGATCAGATAATCAGAATCATATTCCGTAAGCCGGATGGTGGATGCACTGTCGGCAGGTGCCGGCCTGTACCCTGCCAGCAGGGGCTCGAACTTCCTGTCGGCAACCGCCATCTTCCTCAGGTCGATCGCTTTCAACGCTGCAATCTCCTCGTCGGCGCTATCCACGAAACGTATATCATCCACAAACCAGACATTACCCATTGCATGGGGGTTCATCACGGGAAGGGTGGTTCCATCCTGCGCCGGCATGATGATCCACCGGGTATTCAGCATATTCAGCACTTTGAAACCCTCACCGTCCACAGAATCCAGTCTCCCCTGACTGCTGATGATCTCCTGCTGCAACCGGGACATCTCAGTGGTGAGGTGGAGATCGATCAGATCCTGGTAGCGTCTCAGCTTCGCTGCGTGATAACCGCCGATCACCTTATGGCTGTAGGGAGTGACACCATCATTGAAGGTGCTGGTAGCCATATTCAATACACGGTAGTATTGGGTGGTATCCTGCAGGATCAGTTCATCGGCCGGCGATGGGGTGAAGAGTTGCTGCTGATTGTTCACCGCCACGAAGTCAGCATCATTCAGATAGCGTTTGTTCACGCCCCACATGTCGAGAAGGGAGAGCAGCAGGATCCCTGCCACGGCCCACTCTGCCCTGATTTTTTTGCTGATAAACAACCATACCATGGCTGTACCCGCGACAATGATAAAGAAGCTGCGCCATGCGTCAGCAGTGAACAGGGCAATCCGCATATCGGTCAGGTTGGCGATGATGGGCTGGATATGTTCAGCAGGCAGCGACTGCAACGCCATCATCTCTGATGAGGAGACAAAGGTGGAGAAGAACAGCCGGGGTGCGACAGCAAACAGCAATGCGATCCCACCGGTGGCACCCAGGCTGATATAGAGTGCCCGCATGTTGTTCTTCAGCACTTCCGGTTTCTCAACGATCTCTTTCACCGCCAGTGTTGCCAGCAGGGGGATACAAAATTCAGCGACTACCAGGATGGAGGAGACAGCACGGAATTTATTGTACATCGGCACATAATCGATAAAGAAATCGGTCAGCCCCATATAGTTTCTCCCCCAGGAGAGCAGGATGGAGAAGAGCGTACCTGCCAGCAATGCCCATTTGAGCGGACCCTTCACAAGAAAGAGACCGAGGATGAACAGCATCAGCACGAACGCACCCACGTAGACCGGCCCTGATGTGCCGGGCTGATCACCCCAGTATTGTCCCAGCTGCTGGTAAATCTGCTGGTATTCGGGACGTGCCTTGCTCATCGCCCGCTCATTCTCGGAAATGGGCACTGAGGCTCCCCCCTTGGTGTTGGGGACCAGCAGCGTCCATGTCTCACCGATACCGTAACTCCAGGCGGTGATATAATCACGCTCAAGGCCGTCGTCGGTTTTGTTCTCCTCGCCATGATGTGTCAGCTCCGACTTGCCGCGCATGGTCTCTTTCGAATATTCATAGGTGTGATAGAGGCTGCTGGCATTGGCCGCCACCCCGATAAGTCCGGCTACAAGCAATACAGCTGTCGATTTGAGGAAACCGGCCACCTGCTTCTGTCTGACCGCCTCCACAAAAAAGGCAACCACGATAAAGAGCATCACGAAGAGGAAGTAATAGCTCATCTGAATATGGTTGGCTGATATCTGAAACGCGGTGAAGAGCATGAAAAGAAATCCTCCCAGCAGCTGTTTTCTTCGGTATACATAGACCAGTCCCGCTATCGTAGGAGGGATATAAGCCAGGGTGATGAACTTCCAGATGTGCCCTGCAGCGATAAGGATGAAGAAGTAGGATGAAAAAGCCCAGACAACAGCCCCCAGCGCGCTGATAAGCGGTGATGCCCTCAGTGAGCGCATCAGGATGTAAAATCCAAGCAGCATGATAAAGAGCAGGTATACATAGTTGGGAAGGAAGAGGGAGTAAACCTTTTTCGCGAAATCCTGCGGCCCGGATGAGTCATAGGTGGGGCTCATCTGGTAGGATGGCATGCCGCCGAACATTGAGATGTTCCATCGCGTGCGCTCACCATCATGCCGCTCCATATAATCACGTTGCTCCTGGCCTTGTCCGATCGCCGCCAGCGAATCGTGCTGGGCAATCACGCGACCGTCCATCACAACCGGAACAAAGTAGAGGAAAGAGATAAGTACGAACACCACAATCACGATCAGATCGGGAAGGAAGCTTTTTAAGTTGGCAGATATTTTCATTGTTGATCCTTTGTAATTAACTGTTGACTGCACAAAATTACATTTTATTATCCGAATTAACTATACCACTTTCCGCTCTTTATGGTGAAACCAACAAAAAAAATGAGAGAAAATTTGCTTCCTCTCATCGTCAGATATTTGTTGATCGTCTCTTTAGAAACGTTTCCCTATGGTGATGCCCATGCGGGGATAGGCACCGTCGTTGATAAAATCACGTCCTGCACCGAAATAGAACTCCCCCACCCAGTTGTTCCGCGACAGGTACTTCCATCCCAGGGCGATACCCAGGCCGGCACCCGTTGCTTTTTCATTTCGGGAGACATAGGAGCCGTTCTCGAAAAATAGTTCGTCCGCATCGATCGTGAACAGTCCGCCATTGGCTTCTATAAAAAAACCGGCACCATACTTCTGCAGATTTTCGGCGTCACCACCGAAGAACCAGCGGAAATGGGGTGTGATAAGGAAATGGGTGGGGTATACATCTTTTTCAAGCGCTACACCGAGCGATACTCCCACACTGATGTCGGTGTTTAATATGCGCTCATAGCTAATCTCCGGGAATGACCCGAAGATGCTGCTTCCAAGGTTCAGCTTCAACTCATCTTTCGGAAGATCACGTGAGATCTTCCAGCCCATCACCCTGTGCGTTCTCTGCGAGAATACAGAAAGACTCATCATTAAAACGACGAAAAGGATTGCTTGTTTCTTCATGTTATACATTTTTTTTGAATAGAATCGTGACCCTCGCTTATGCATCGATTCACAACAGCTGTTTGTGACATCCGATCTTATAAGAATCTGCGTGCATTTTCTTATAAGATGCACCTTCAGCTGAATAGTTGCACTGATTGTGTTAAATTTAACAAAATCACACCACCTTGCTTCCCGGCAACACCTCTCTTGTGGGCTGAACCAGTGCCAGAGAACCATCGGCGTTCTCAGCAGAGAGGATCATTCCCTCCGAAAATATGCCTCTTAACTTCCGCGGTTCAAGGTTGGCAATAAAGCAGACCTGCCTGCCGACCAGCTCTGCCGGGTTGGGGTAGTAAGCCGCGATTCCCGAGAGGATGATGCGTTGCTGCAACCCGTCGTCGAGCAGAAACCGGAGCAGCTTGTCGGCCTTGGGAACCTTCTCACATTCCAGGACGGTGCCTACACGTATGTCCAGTTTCTCAAAGGTGTCGAACTGGATATTCTCCTTCACCGGCATTGCCCGGTATTCACTCTCCTCATTCTCTTTCTTTGTGTTGAGCAGCTTCTGTACCTGTTGCTCAATCACCTCATCCTCTATCTTTTCGAACAGCAGCTCCGCTTTGCCCAGCGTATGTCCCTCAGGAAGCAGGTCAAAAGATCCCAGCTGCTCCCACAGCAGACCCTCTACCTGCAGGAAAGTACGCAACCTCACCGTGGAGAAGGGGAGGAAGGGTTCAAAAACGATGGAGAGATTGGCCGTGATCTGCAGTGCGATGTTAAGGATGGTGGCAGTACGCTCCATATCTGTCTTAGCCGTCTTCCAGGGCTCTGCATCGGCCAGATACTTGTTCCCTATGCGTGCAAGGTTCATCGCCTCTTTCTGCGCTTCACGGAAATGGTATGTCTCCAGCAGTTGTTCCACTGCCGCTTTCACCTTCTGTGCCTCGGCGATGGTGTCGCGGTCGTATTCCGTCAATACCCCAGCCGCGGGCACCTTGTTGTTGAAGTACTTCTGCGTGAGTACCAGCGCACGGTTGACGAAGTTACCGAAAACAGCCACCAGCTCATTGTTATTGCGTGCCTGGAAATCTTTCCAGGTGAAGTCATTGTCTTTGGTCTCGGGAGCGTTGGCGGTGAGCACGTAACGCAGCACATCCTGTTTACCGGGGAACTCCTCCAGGTACTCATGCAGCCACACCGCCCAGTTGCGGGATGTGGAGATCTTGTCTCCTTCCAGGTTCAGGAATTCGTTGGAGGGTACGTTCTCAGGCAGGATAAAGGATCCTTCCGCCTTGAGCATCGCCGGGAAGACGATGCAGTGGAAGACGATATTGTCCTTGCCGATGAAATGGACCAGCTTGGTATCCTCCTGCTTCCACCATTTTTCCCAGCTGTCGGGCAGCAGCTCCCGCGTGTTGGAGATATATCCTATGGGAGCATCGAACCAGACGTAAAGCACTTTCCCCTCAGCCCCCTCCACCGGTACGGGTACGCCCCAGTCCAGGTCGCGGCTCACGGCGCGTGGCTGCAGACCCAGGTCGAGCCACGACTTGCACTGACCGTAGACGTTGCTCTTCCACTCTTTGTGCTCTTCCAGTATCCACTGACGGAGCCATGCTTCATGCTTGTCGAGAGGAAGGTACCAGTGTTTTGTTTTTCGCATCACCGGCACAGCACCGCTGAGTGCCGATTTCGGGTTGATCAGATCGGTGGGGCTGAGTGAGGTGCCGCACTGCTCGCACTGGTCACCGTACGCTTTCTCGTTCCCGCAGTGGGGACAGCCACCGGTGATATAGCGGTCGGCAAGGTATTGCCCTGCCTCCTCATCGTAATACTGCTCACTCTCCTGCTCGGTGAACGCACCCTTGTCGTATAGGGTACGGAAGAAACCTGATGCCGTCTCCCTGTGTATATCCGATGTGGTGCGTGAATAGATATCGAAGGTGATACCAAACTCTTCGAATGATTTTTTAATCATTCCATGGTATCTGTCCACAATGTCCTGTGGTGTCACACCCTCCTTGCGGGCTTTGATGGTGATGGGGATCCCATGTTCATCGGAGCCGCCGATAAAGAGAACCTCCTCATTTTTCAGCCGCAGATAGCGGGCGTAGATATCGGCAGGTACATATACACCCGCCAGGTGTCCGATATGTACCGGGCCGTTGGCATAAGGCAAGGCCGATGTGATCAGTGTACGTTTAAATTCTTTTGACATAAATCTTTCAGAAATAGGATACAAAGATATGAAAAAACGCTCTTTTTAACGTATGAATCGCAGAAATATCATCAAACGAAAAACAACCTCTCTTTTTTTCTTGTTATAGAGGCGTACAAACGAAAAAAGTATGAACTTCAACTTACAGGGAAAGACCGCGATCATCGGCGGAAGCAGCAAGGGACTGGGCAGAGCCTGTGCCATAGCACTGGCACTTGAAGGTGTGAACATTGTGCTATGCGCCAGAAACAAGGAGGCACTGCGCGACACACAACAGGAGATTGAGTCGCTGGGTGTGAAGACACTCGCACTCACGGTGGATATGACCAGTGGTGATGATAATGCACGTGTAGTGCGTGAAACCATTGCCCGCTTCGGAAGGATCGATATCCTGGTGAACAATTCCGGTGGGCCTAAGCCCGGGAGCTTCCGCGATATCACAGAAGATGATCTGGATGAGGCCTATGCATCTGTGCTGAAATACAATATCAGGATGATCCGCCTCTGTCTTCCTTTTATGGAAAAAAACGGCTGGGGACGGATCGTGAACATCACCTCTGTCACTGTGAAAGAGCCCGCACCCAACATGGTGCTATCTAATATCTTCAGGGCAGCGGTGGTGAGTTATGCCAAGAGCATCAGCAAGGAGCTGATTGCCAAAGGGATCACCATCAACAATGTATGTCCCGGCTATTTCAGGACCGACCGTGTGACGCAGCTGATGCAGGTGCGTGCAGATGAGGAAGAGATCACGGTGGAGGAATATGAACAGAAGGCGATCCTCGCCTTTCCGCATAAACGTTACATGAATCCGCAGGAGCTGGGTGACATGGTCTGCTATCTCTGTTCCGATCAGGCTTGTTCCGTGAACGGCACCACCATACAGATCGATGGTGGGACGCTGAGTGGATTACTGTGAGGGTAACACGGCCAGTCGCCTGCTGAAATCTTCCCAGAGAAGTTGATAGAAAAGCATCGTCTCCTCACTGAGTGCTCGTTTTTCCGACGGAGAGATCTCAAACACCCTCTCTTTCTCGTAAAGAACGGAGAAGTCAGGATGAAACTGAACACCGAATACATTTTTATAGCGTGTGTGCTCTATTGCTTCCACAACTTTTCCATCTGTGGATGTGGCAGCCACACGGAAATTTTTCCCGATCTTCTTTGCTGATTGATGATGAGCACTTACCACCTCAGGATCTCCGGAAAATGAGCTGAAATCAAGGTGACTGTCTTTCATTATGCGGATGGGGTGGAGATGGATAAAGGAGAAATTATGCTCATTACTGATGCTGTTCCAGTAGTTCTTGTGAATATTCTCAGGGTTCTCTCTCAGGATACTCTCATAGGTCGTTTTCCCATATAACTGAGATGGGATATCCTGGTAGAGTGTTCCTCCGCTTGCCACGTTCATCTCCTGCATACCGAGGCAAATACCGAGTATGGGATAGTCAGGGCGCTTCTCCAGCAGCGGTATGTTATTTTCATTCTGAAAACCGCCGATAAGATGGTGCAGGAACGAGATCTCCCAGTTTTTTCCTTCCGCAACCATCGCTGTGGTGAGAAGGGTTTCCTCACCATATATACTGGGAACGATGTCATTGCCACCTAAAAGAATAAGTGCATCTGTCTTGTGGAATATCTCACTGAATTCCTCACTGCACGCGTTGGGGACGAAAAGACTATCCAGTGTGATGCTGCCATTGATGATCTCTATCGGGATGTTGTAGTTGTGCTCCAGCAGAAACTTTTCTGTGGATGCGATCGATGATGCTTGTGTATGATGATAGATTCCGATGATCGCGATACTGTCTCCCTGAATCAACTCTTTCCCGATAAGATTGATGACGTTCTGCAAGTTGCCCGGCGTGGGATTGACAACTCCCAGGCGTGTGATAGTACCGGTTTGCGCACAGGCAGCAAACAGAAGAAAGATAAAAAGTGAAAGGAGTACTGTCCGTTTCATACCATTCGCTTTATTTCATTGTTGTTTTCTCCTGCGGATTCTCCTCCCTGAATCTCACCCAGTAATCCCGGATGGTTGTTTTCATCTCTTTGTGGAGCACCAGCAACCCGATAAGGTTGGGGATCGCCATAAAAGCCACCGTGAGCAACGACAGATTCCAGATGATGGTGGTATCGGTGAAGGAGGCCATGAAAAATCCAAGGACGAAGATAATCCTGTAAAAAAACACATATCTTGTCCCTATAAGGTAGGTGACGGCCCTGTCACCGTAATAAGACCAGGCGATGGCTGTGGAAAAAGCAAATAATAACAGGCCAATGGTAACGATGTACTTTCCGAAATCACCCAGGAAGCTTCTTGTATAGGCTACAGTTGTGAGCGGTGCACTATGGATAAGTGAGTGTCCGGTAAAGGTCAGATCACCGGAGCTGTTCATCACTTTTCCCCCTGACACATTGATCTCTCCTGTAAAAGGTTTCCCTCCTGCTGCAATCTCAATATTTTCAGCCAGCGACCGGGCGTGGAGAATGGAGTTGCTCTCCTGAATCTTTCCATTCATCACATGTAACTCTCCCGAAAAGAGAGCCACCTCAGATGTGCCGCTCAGGTGATTCTTAAGTGCAGTGACATCCACCGTTTCACTCTCGTCATACCTTTCTGCCAGCACTTCAATATCTGTTTTTTGAAACTGATTGGGTAGTTTCTCGTTCCATACTCCTGACGATAAGAGCACCAATCCCGTCAGAAAACAGATGACGATGGTGTCGATAAATGGTTCCAGAATAGCGACCATCCCTTCAGATACAGGCTCATGAGCTTTGGCTGCCGCATGGGCAATAGGTGCCGAACCCTGACCCGCCTCATTGGAGAAAAGCCCGCGGTTCACGCCATTGTTGAAGGCAAATGAAAAACCGGCACCCAGGAACCCGCCCATTGCCGCTGTACCTGTGAATACATCACGAAATACTGATGCAAAGGAGGGGATGATATGCTGATAATTAAACAATATTACAGCGATGGCACCAAGGAAATAGATGATAGCCATAATGGGTACCAGCCTCGCGGTAACCATGGCTATCCGTTTAATTCCGCCAATGATGATCAGCGCCAGAAAAAAAGAGAGTACTGCGCCTGTGATGATATGGCTGATGCCGAAGGTGGAGAAAACAGAGTTGGAGATGCTGTTTATCTGTGGCAGATTTCCCGAGCCGAATGAAGAGAGAATGGTGGCTACAGCAAAAAAACCACCCAGCCAATACCCTGTTTTAATCTGTTTCCCGTTTTTCAGATTGATGTTGAGCCGCTTCTTCATGTAAAACATGGGGCCACCCGCAACAAGCCCTTTCTCATCGAACTCGCGGTACTTGTGAGAGAGGGTCACTTCCACGAACTTGGTACACATTCCAAGAAAAGCGGTTACCAGCATCCAGAACAGAGCGGCAGGACCACCCAGGTGCACTGCCAGCGCCACACCTGCAATATTGCCGGTGCCGACCGTCCCCGAGAGGGCTGTAGCCAACGCCTGGAAATGAGAGGTGTCACCCTTGTCACTTTTCTCGTCGTACTTGCCCCTTACCACGCGTAGGGCGTGCCTGAAGAAACGGATTTGCGGAAATCCGAGGTAAATAGTAAAAAATACGCCGGTGCCTAAAAGTAAGAAAATAAACCAGTTATTACCTCCTATATAGGGATGTAGCCAATTGAAAAATTCGTTCAGTTGCTGCATAAAATAGTTTTACGAGTTGATAATTAAAGGTGTCAATCCCATACTTCTGTCAGAATGGGATCAACCTGCTGCGCATTGAGGCTGTCCAGACCTGAATTGAATGTGATGAAGAATGCAGTGAAAAAGCTTTTGTTCTTTTTCTTCATTGTTTATATGACAATAAGAAATATAAAAGTTCTATATATTTACAAATATATACATTTATGTCAGAAATTACATAAAAAACAAAAAAATAAATCAGTGCGATTCTTTGTAAACTTTATTATCTTTGCCATACACTATAACTCATAATACAATGATGGACAGACGGAATTTTTTGAAGAAATCAGTCATTTCAGCTACAGGATTAAGTTTGACGCCACTGATAGGGCACTCATACAATTCAGTTTACGGTCAGAAAGCACCTGGTAATATAATAAAAATAGGACTCATCGGATGCCGCAATCAGGGATGGAGTAATTTAACAACCTTTCTCCGGTATCCCGAAGTGGAGTGTATATCCCTCTGTGATATAGATGATCAATGGCTCTATCAGCGGGCTTCAGACCTGGAGGAGATGACGGGGAAGAAACCGCCGCAGCTGGTGAAAGACTGGCGAAGGGTGATCGATAACAAAGATGTGGATTTAGTGATTATCGGTACGCCCGATCATTGGCATTGCCTGCAGCTGATAGCTGCCTGCGAGGCGGGCAAAGATGTCTACGTGGAGAAACCGCTGGCCAACAGCATCGAGGAGTGTGACCTGATGGTGAAAGCAGCGCGCAAGTACAACCGTATCGTGCAGGTGGGACAGTGGCAACGCAGCGATCCCCACTGGGACGAAGCCGCTGCATACGTGCAGAGTGGTAAGCTGGGACACGTGCGTACCGTCAAGGTGTGGGCTTATCAAACAAGCAAAGGGACACTGCCGGTAGTGCCCGATAGTGCACCTCCCGCGGGTGTGGATTATGATATGTGGCTGGGGCCGGCACCGGAACGCAATTTCAATCAAAACAGGTTCCATTATAACTTCCGTTTCTTCTGGGATTATGCAGGGGGATTGACCGCCGACTGGGGCGTGCATCTGCTCGATTATGCCATGAAGGGGATGAACGTGGGACTTCCCTCATATGTTTACGGCGCCGGAGGTAAATTCGGTTATCCGGATGATGCCATGGAGACACCCGACACCCTCATGACAACCTTCCGCTATCCCGGCTTCAATATCATCTGGGATCATGCCTGTGGAATTGGCAGCGGACTGTTCGGCCTGCGCGAAGGTGTTGCCTTCTATGGCGAGAACGGAACACTGATACTTACCCGCAGCGGATGGGAGGTGGTACCTGAACAGGCCATCAACAGCCGTTCATTCCCCTACTGTTATCCCTGCGACAGTGAGAGAAAGCCCAACACGCTTCGTATGGAAGCGGTTGAGAAAAGAGGGGGCAGCGGTAAAGGACTCTACCTCCACGCCGGGAATATGCTCGATTGCATCAGGTCAAGAGAGCTGCCCAACTGTGATATCGCTATTGGTGCTGAAGTGGCCAAGCTGAGTCATATGGCCAATATCTCCAGCCGCGTTGGAGCAGCACTCAACTGGGATAACGAAACAGGTACATTCGATAACAAGGAGGCCAACCGACTTATCAAAGCCAATTACCGGGATCCCTGGAAGCTGCCTAAGCTCTGAACCGGCTGATCTCCTCCTGCATACGCCGGGATAATAATAAAAACATAAAACAGGCAGAAAATAGTGTGCTATCTTCTGCCTGTTTATTTCATCTTAAAGTCCAATAGATTTTTTAAGGTAGACCGTAAGTGATGCGCTGTGGTTTAAGCCTTCTTAAAACTTATATACCCACTCAGCAAACGCGTTCACCCATCCCTGAAGGAAGGTGCGTGTATCATCGCTTTTCAGATTGTTCTGTTCGTCGAACAGTTCCCAGCTGTTACCGATGTATGCTTCTGGCTGCTGCATCATGTAGATGTTCACGAACACCATCGGCTGTCGTAGTGCAAGATTGGCTCCTTCACCACCCAGCGGGCTCACGGAGCTGCTCACGATGCCACCCGGTTTGCCTCCCCATTTGCTTTGACCGTAAGGACGTGAAGCCACGTCAAGTGCATTTTTTATCACACCTGAGAATGTTCTGTTGTATTCAGGGGTGACAAAAAGATAACCATCAGCCGCCCCAATCTTCTCACGGAATGTGACCCACTCAGCAGGCGGATTTTCATCCAGATCTTCGTTGTAATGTGCCAGCGATCCTATCTCCACGATCTCGAGTTCCAGCGATTCGGGAGCTAACTTAATCAACTCATTTGCCAGTTTCCTGTTCACTGATTCCTTGCGTAGGCTGCCTACCATCACTGCTATTTTCTTTTTGCTCATAGTTTTATTCTTTTTTCTGTTTGGATTTTTTTGTTATTGGGATGAATTATCCTTACCAATAAGAATATAACGTTTTTGAAAAGGTTTTGTTTGATCATTAATATTGATGACTCATTTATGTGAGGTTCCCTTTTTTCAGGGATTCAGCTACCAGCTCTTTCAACAAATCTGCAATTTTCTTTGGTCCTTTTCCAATGATATTTAATGTCTCGAAAACCTTGCCGGAGGTGATCTCCGCCTCACGCCAGCTGGTACCCTTGCTGTGAGTGTTTAGCAGCACCGGCATGATCTTATCAACCGAAGCTGCAAAGATGGCATTCGGTGTCTCCTCCTTTTCAAACTCCAGCCATAGATCATAATACTCCTTCCCCTGATCGTAGGGCAGTATGGTGAAAATCTTCTTTGCCGCCTGGTTCTCCCGGTCGAATTTGTTCCTGTTGGCTTCCACATCGAACATGAACGTGTCTCCCGCTTCAATCTCCACCAGATCATGGATGGTGATCATCCTGATGATGTGCAGCAGATCCAGCTCTTCCCTGTTTTCGGCATGCTCAAACAACAATAAAGCCATTAAAGTGGAATGCCATGTATGCTCAGCTGTATTTTCCAGTCTGGAATCATCGGTGAGATAATTCCTGCGAATGACATTTTTCAATTTGTCCGCCTCCAAAATAAAAGCAATCTGCTGCTTCATCCTTTTATCCATAAAATCTGTTTTTGGTTTTTCTGTTAAATTATACCCATTAAACAGATTCATCGGGAAAACGTTTACCTGTTTTTCTTAATTTTTTTTTCAGGCAGGACAAATTTATTCGGAGATGGTTGTCTCTTGCTCTCCTCGTGAAGATTACGCATGTAATAATGGAAGGTGGTATCCGGTTTGGTTACGATCATATAAAAGTTATGATCAGGCGGCACAATCACCGGCATGTTGTCATGTGGTGCTTCAAGTGTTCTTCCTGTTGTTCTCCTCTTCTCACGTATGAACTTTTCCCAAACAGGGTTGGGGACAGTATCTCCGGGATTGAAAAGCAGTGTGTCAACTCGTACAATTTCAATTGGCGGCAGCAGGGTAGGGATGGAATCCCGGGATAATCTTTTGTGCTCGTTTAATTGTGCCATTACATATACGACACAAATCCAACCCAAACCGGTAAGAATGATGAATCGTTTCATAGTGTGTGATTTAGATTGAACAAATATATGTAATACAAAGAACAAAACAAAGACATTTCCAATAGAAAGTGAAGGGGTTTATAAATAATTAACGCTGGATTCCGACAGTTTTTTTCAGACCCGGATGAACAGCGTTGCTGTTGAAGTGGTAGGATGATTTAGTTGAATATGTGGTTGTTGTAAAAGTTAAGCATTGCGTTTGACCGATTCGGAAGTTGAGTCAATCGTGAGGGAGGAGCGGGGTAATATTACCTGCAACGGGAGAAAAAGAGTTTCATAAGATCGGCGCACTCATCGGCCAGCACACCGGCAGTGACTATAGTCTTCGGGTGAAGAAGAAATGAAGAGATCCGGCTGTATCCCCGTTTTTCATCAGCTGCACCGTACACGACACGTGAAATCTGTGCCCAGCGAAGTGCTCCGGCACACATGGGGCATGGTTCCACGGTGACATAAAGCGTACAGTCGGTAAGGTACTTCCCTCCAAGTACGTTGGCAGCTGCAGTAACCACCTGCATCTCAGCGTGAGCGGTCACATCATTCAGCATCTCCGTCAGATTATGTGAGCGGGCAACGATGCGCTGGTCGGCAACAATCACAGCTCCCACGGGTACCTCATCCGCATCGAACGCCTTGTGGGCCTCCTGCAGCGCCTGCCGCATGAAATATTCATCGTCTAACATTCAGCTAATACTCTTTTTTTAACGTTGATTGTTTACAGTCAAAGGTGTTTATCGCCTCATCTCATTCTCTTCGAAGAGCGTGGGATAATCCTGATCCATATTTTTCAATATATGATTGAGAACAGTCTCCCGGAACCAACGGGAACGATTGGTGATCCTGTATTTTTTCAGATAGAACTGAATCAGGTCATACTCTTCATCGCTGAGCATGAACTCAGCCTTTTTTATGCGCGGTTTTGGCCTTCCCTGCAGCTTATATCCCTTTGTTCTCATTAAATAACCATTGAAATTCCCGGAGCAAAGAATAGTGAGGTTCGATCAAAAAGGACCGCTTTCCCTTTGCTGGTACAAAAAAACGAAATATTTTCACTAAAACGAAGTAATTCGCATCTAAATTTGTATTTTTACGACGATTATGGGGTATTTCTACCAATAATGAGATGGCTGAGCACAACAAACTGGGATGGAAAGGTGAAGATGCTGCCGTGAAATTTCTCGAGTCGAAAGGACACCGTATCATCGAGAGAAACTGGACATTCCTGGGATATGAAGTAGATGTCGTGACGGAACACGATGAGTATATCGTGTTTGTGGAGGTTAAAACCCGCGCTTCCGCGGAATGGGGTAATCCCGAGGATTTCGTGGGTAAACAGCGTATGCGCCGCATGATTGCGGCAGCGAATCATTATCTTATCATGCACAGGATCGATAAGCCTGCACGATTTGATATTGTCTCAATCCTATGGAACGATCGTCAGTTCGAGCTGGAACATATTGAAGATGCCTTCATGTCGTTCATGTAAGCATAACGTCAATGAATATTGAAGAGCTGTTCAACTATTGTCTGTCGTTGAAGGGTGCTGAGGCAACCACACCCTTCGATGATGTGACCATCGTGATGAAGGTGATGGGGAAGATGTTTGCCCTTATTCCCACAGATGTGGAGCGGTTTAGCATTAGCTTGAAATGTGACCCCGAAAAAGCAGTCAGATTGCGTGAGGAGTACAGCTGCGTGGAGAGTGCATATCATATGAATAAGACGTACTGGAACACGATCTGGCTCGATGGTGATATGCCTGAGAAAGAGGTCAAAAAGTGGATCCATCACTCCGTTGAGGAGGTGATTAAAAAATTACCCAAAAAACAACAAGAGCAATATTATGGAACAGTTAAGTAACGAGCGTAAGATTGTCCGTCTGGATGAGGTGGAATCGACCAATCTCTATCTCCGTCAACTGGTCAGAGAAGAGCACCCTGAAGAGGGGTCGGTGGTGATTGCTGATTATCAGACCGGCGGACGCGGACAGATGGGCAACAGCTGGTTATCAGCAAAAGGAGAGAACCTCCTGTTCAGCCTGCTTATCTACCCGCGGGGGGTGAAGGCAAACGAGCAGTTCATCATTTCACGTATCGCCTCACTGGCTGTGAAAAACACGCTCGATCAGTTTACCGACGATATCCGCATCAAGTGGCCAAACGATATCTACTGGAAGGATAAGAAGATTGCCGGGATGCTCATAGAAAACGATATTCAGGGTAAAGAGATCGAAAATGCGGTCATCGGCATCGGCATCAATCTCAATCAGCAGGTATTTCCACCCGGACTGCTTAATCCCGTCTCTTTGCGACAGATCACGGGCATCGAACATAACAGAGATCATATTCTGGATATTTTTATGAGAGAGTTCTTCCTCCTCTATCGTGAGTTCCAGGATGATGAAGCAGCAGCAATCGAGGATGAATATATGCTTGATCTCTATCGTGTGAACGATTATTACTGGTTTGAAGATAACAATGGCAGGTTCAGGGCAATGATAGAGGATGTACTCCCCTCGGGACACCTGGTGCTGAGGACGCTGGAGAGCGATGAGGAACGCCGATATGCATTCAAAGAGGTTGCTTTTGTGGATTAATTAGAATTCATTAGAAGTAAGAATTAAAAGTGACAACTGACAACTAAAAACATATGCAATTTAAACGAATTTTACTGAAACTGAGTGGTGAGTCGCTGATGGGCGGCAAACAGTACGGAATTGATGAGATGCGGCTGCGTGAATATGCAGATCAGATTCGCGAGGTGGCGCAGAAAGGGGTGGAGATAGCTGTCGTGATTGGCGGGGGTAACATCTTCCGCGGGTTGAGCGGCACCTCCAAAGGATTTGACAGGGTGAAGGGTGACCAGATGGGGATGCTGGCGACGGTGATCAACAGCCTGGCTCTCAGCTCCGCACTTACTGCTGCTGGTCAGAAAAACCGCGTTTTTACTGCAGTCCGCATGGAGCCGGTAGGCGAGTTCTATTCCAAATGGAAAGCGATCGAATCGATGGAAAAAGGTGAGATAGCTATCATTGCCGGAGGCACGGGAAATCCTTTCTTCACTACCGATACCGCATCTGCACTTCGGGGTATAGAGATTGAGGCAGATGCCATGTTCAAGGGTACCCGTGTGGATGGTGTTTACACCGCTGATCCTGAGAAGGATCCTGCTGCTACAAAGTTCAAATCAATCACCTTCGACGAAGTGTACAACCGCGGACTCAAAGTGATGGATCTTACCGCTACAACAATGTGCAAGGAGAACAATCTGCCTATCGTGGTCTTTGATATGGACAGTTACGGTAATCTGAAAAGGGTGATAGAGGGTGAAGATATAGGTACATTGGTCCATTTGTAAGAGTTATTTAAAATATTTTCACTATTTTTGTTCAGCACTATTTCGGATAAAAAAATGAGAGAAAGATTTACTTCGTGTTATGAAATCCGGAGAAATAATCTGAGGAAAATAATCTTAAGTATTTGAAATAGTGCATAAAGACTTGAACCAACAATATAGATAGTTTATGGAAACAACGACAATCAGAAATGAAGCCGATGAGAAAATGCAGATGACTCTCGGGTTTTTGGAAGAGACATTTTCACGTATTCGCGCCGGTCGTGCCAATGCACATATCCTCGACGGTATACGTGTGGACTATTACGGTAGTCTCGTACCTTTAACAAATGTAGCTACTGTTACCACTCCCGATGCAAAAACAATCATGGTACAGCCCTGGGAAAAGCAGATGTTGAAAGTGGTAGAGAAGGCAATTCAGGACTCCGACGTGGGTATCACACCCGAGAACAATGGAGAGGTGATTCGTTTGGGAATACCACCACTGACGGAAGAACGCAGAAAACAACTGGTAAAACAGACCAAGCATGAGGCCGAAGAAGCCAAGATAAGCATCCGCAATGCACGTCGCGAAGGTATTGACGAGGTGAAGAAGGCAGTGAAAGATGGACTTGCCGAAGATATGGGTAAAGATGGCGAGAATGAACTGCAGAAATTGCACGACAAATATATCAGGAAAGTGGATGACATGTTTGCAATCAAAGAGAAAGAAATCCTCACCGTTTAATGGCGATGGGGGGAGATGAAAGCAGCCTGAAAGGGGTGAAAGGGTTGGTCATCAGAAATACGGGAAACACCTATCTTGTGCGCGATGATGATGGGAACGATCACATCTGCAAGGCAAAAGGTAACCTCCGGCTCCAGGGTATCCGAAGCACCAGCCCCATTGTGGTGGGTGACGTGGTACAGATGGATGTCAATCCTGATGGCACTGCTTTCATCACCGAAATTGAGGTGCGCAGAAACTATATCGTCCGCAAGGCTTCCAACCTCTCCAAACATGCACACATCCTTGCAGCAAACATCGATCAGGCTCTTCTCTGTATCACCATCCGCTATCCGGAGACGACCACGGTCTTTATCGATCGCTTCCTGGCCACTGCAGAGGCTTACTCCGTACCGGTAACACTCGTCTTCAATAAAACAGACCTCTATGATGAGGAGGACAATGAATACCTGGAAGGGTTGATAAACCTCTACAGCGTGATTGGCTATCCCTGCCTGAAAACCTCCATGGTCACAGGTGAGGGGAAAGAGCAGCTGGCATCGCTTACAACCGGTAAGATCGTCCTGCTGGCCGGTCACTCAGGTGTGGGTAAATCGAGTATCGTCAATGCACTGCAGGTAAAAGCCACTCAGAGAGTGAAGGAGATCTCCCTGTATCATAACAAGGGAATGCACACCACCACCTTCTCAGAGATGATAGAGCTGGATAACGGCGGTTTTATCATCGACACGCCGGGCATCAAAGGCTTCGGTACCATCGACATGGTCATCGCGGAAGTATCACACTATTTTCCTGAAATATTCAAATTCTCGGAGAAATGTAAATACAATAACTGTCTGCATCTGAACGAACCGGATTGTGCCGTACTGAAAGCGGTGGAGGAGCATTACATCAGCGAAAGCCGCTATCACTCCTATCGGAATATCCTGGAAGACATAAGCGACGAGAAATATCGTTTGTAACCATGCAACTCAACACTACACTGATTACGCTCATAGAGATACTCTACCTCCTCACCGTGGTTAGTATCGTGGTGGTGGTTATTTCTGAAAACAGAAACCCCATCAAATCAGTGGCATGGATACTGGCAGTGCTCTTCCTACCTGTCGTGGGTATCATCTGGTATGCTTTCTTTGGTCAGGATTCTACAAAAAAATATGTGATCTCAAGGCGGATGTACAGCAAGCTGAAAAAGCGTCCCCTCGATGAGATGGAGACTCCTGTTGAGATCTCCTTTCCTGACGAATACACCAATCTGGTGAACCTGCTCAGGAAAATGGATTATACCCCTCTTCTGGGAGGGAACGATGTAAAGCTGTTCACCAGCGGGAAGGATAAGTTCGGTCATCTCTTTGCAGATATCGAAAAAGCGGAGAAACATATTCATATAGAGTATTACGTGCTGGAGGATGATGAGCTGGGAAAGAAATTACAGAGTGCACTCATTAGAAAGGCTGCTGAAGGATTGGAGATACGCATAATTTACGATAGCTTCGGTTCCCGTAAGACGAAGAAAGCATTTTTTGAGGATTTCCGTAAAGCAGGAATCGAAACTGAACCATTCTTAAAACTAACGCTACCTTCACTTACTTCCCGGCTAAACTATCGTACTCACCGCAAGATGATCGTGATCGATGGGCGGATAGGTTATGTGGGAGGGATGAATATTGCCGACCGTTATCTTGAGGGTCTCGAATGGGGCCCATGGCGCGATACACATGCCCGTATTGAAGGTAAGGGGGTACAGGGGCTGCAGTCGGTCTTTCTCATCGACTGGTATTTCGTTTCACAGACACTGATCACCTCACGCAACTATTTTCCTCAGCTCGGGAATTTCGGTGATTGTTCCATGCAGATAGTGAATAGTGGCCCTCTGAGCGAAGAGAATGAGGTATCACATGGTATCATGCAGGCTATCTATGGAGCGACAAAATCAATCTTTATCCAAACACCCTATTTCCTTCCTCCCGATGCAATGGCAGATGCATTGCAGGCTGCCGCCATTCGTGGTGTAGATGTGCGTCTTATGATATCCAAACGCTCCGATGTGGCTATCGTACAGCTGGCATCTAACTCTTTTATACGCGATATGCTGAAAACAGGAGTGAAGGTTTATCTCTATCAGAAGGGATTCCTGCACTCTAAACTGATGATCTTCGATGATTCACTTACACTGATTGGTTCGGCCAATTTTGACAATCGCAGCTTTGAGCAGAACTTTGAGGTGGAGGCATTCATCTATGATGGTACTGTGGCGGCTGAGGCGAACGATATTTTTACCGAGGATCAACGGGATGCAGAGCAGGTTTCGCTGAGAGAGTGGATGAAACGACCAAGGATGAAACGGTTTGCTGAATCACTGCTGCGGCTTTTTGCACCGTTACTGTAGAATAAGCAATAGGATGTGGGATGTGGGATGTGGGATGTGGGATGTGAGATGTGGGATGTGGGATGT
>JADKLW010000359.1_pt1 | contig 20293 bp, 14 predicted proteins | sample 8641881 | NCBI WGS metagenome assembly JADKLW01 (sample SAMN16272185, study PRJNA661076) | feces metagenome | isolation source: fecal sample from diarrhoea affected cattle B | host: Bos taurus | place: South Africa: Lokaleng Village, Mahikeng | collected 2019-09 | reverse complement strand
CAGGGCGGAGGACGTGAGGTCGGCCAGGTGGCGTCCATGCATCGAGGGGGGCGCGCGTGGGCATGCTAAACCTCTACACATGAGGCCGATGGCCTGTGAAATGAAGACGACGTGGGTGGGCGAGGGGCGGGCGCCGGGGTCCGGCGAGATCTCGGTCCGTTCCGTCCTGGACCTGCCCGTCCTGCGGCGCGGGCTGCCGAGCGTGGTCGCGGGGGCGGACGCGCTGGACCGGCCGGTGCGGTGGGTCCACGCGGGCGAGATCGCGGACATGGCCGCCCACCTGCGCGGGGGCGAGCTGCTGCTGACGACCGGCCTCGGGATCGGGCGGCTGCCCGAGCAGCAGCGCACCTACGTGCGGACGCTGGCCGCCCGCGGCGTCGCCGGGCTGGTCGTCGAGTTGGGCATGAGCGTCGCCGAGCTGCCTCGTCCGCTGATCGCCGCCGCGAACGCCTGCGAGCTGCCGCTCGTGGCGCTGACCGCGTCGGTCAACTTCGTCGAGGTGACCGAGGCCGCTCACGCCCTGATCGTCAGTCGCGCGTACGTCGCGATGTGCGAGGCGGAGAACGTCCGCCAGCGACTGACCGACGTGCTGCTGAACGGCGGCGGGATCCCCGAGGTGCTGGCGGCGACCGCCGAGGTCGTCCGCAACCCGGTCTTCCTCGAGAGCCCCGACGGCGACCTGATGTACCACGCGGGAGACCCGGGCGACGGGCACGACGCGCTGTCGGCGTGGCGCAGCTCGAACGCGGGCCGGGGTCGTTGGGCCGAGGGCGTCGACGTGCCGGTGGCGCTGAGCGCCCACGGCGCCCCGGCCCGGCTGCGGGCCCTGCCGATCGCCCGGGCGATCGAGGAGCACTCGGCACGGATCCTCGAGCGCGCGGCCGGCGTGCTCACCCTCGCGCTGCTGCGCTCGCGGCAGGAAGAGCAGCTGCTCGCCCGCCGGCACGGCGACGTGCTGCTCGACCTGGTCGAGGGGCGGCACCCGTCCGAGCGCTCGCGGGCCCACGCCGAAGTGCTCGGCCTGACGTCCCGCTCGGGCCTGTTCCTGCCGGTCGCGGTGCGTGGCCACCGCGCGGACGACGTGACCTGGTCGCTGGTGATCCGCGACCTGGCGTCGAGCCTGGAGCGTGCGGGGGAGGCGGCGATCGTCGGCCGGGGCGGCGGGCCGGGGCGCGTGCTCGGCGTGGTCGCGGTGCGGACCGCGGACGACCGCGAGGCGGTCGCCGGACGGGTCGCCGACGCGGTCCGCGCGGCGTTGCGGCGGCACGGAGGCCTGCCGTCGGTCGTCGTCGCCGTCGGCGAAGTGGTGGCGTGGGGCGACATCGCGACGTCGCTGCGGCTGGCGGTCGATACGGCGGCGATCGCGCCGTCGGACGGCGGGGCGGCCTGGGTCGACGTTCGCCACATGGAGCTGGACCGGTTGTTCTGGTCGTTGCGTGACGAGTCGACGGTGCGGGAGCTCGTCGAGCGGCGGCTGGGTGCGGTGCTCGAGCACGACCGCACGCACCGCCACGTGCTGTTCCCGACGCTCGAGGCGCTGTGCGCCGGGGGGTGGCGAAAGGCCGAGGCCGCGCGCTTGCTGCACCTCAACCGCGCCGCGCTCTACCGGCGGGTCGAGCGGCTGGAGGAGGTGCTCGGCGTGGACCTCTCGGACCGCCGGCAGACGCTGGTCCTGGACGTGGCGCTGCGTGCTCATCCGCACGTCGCGCGGGGCGCCGGCCGCGAACAGAGCGTGAGGTCCTGACCCCGAAGCGGCGACGAACTGCCGCGCCGATCGGGCGTCCCTCGGCATCAAGCTGCGTGGTCCCGGGCCGCACGGCCCCGACGACAGGAGTCCCGATGATGACGCCCAACGACCCCCGCACGCTGCATCACCACGTCGACGGCGGTTGGACGGTCGCGCCCGGCACCGCGACGATCGAGGATCGCGACCCGGCGACCGGCGAGCTGCTCGCTCACGTCCCGCTCGGAACGGCCGCCGACGTCGACGCGGCCGTCCAGGCGGCTCGTAGGGCGCAGGCGCGGTGGCGTGGCACGCCACCGCAGATCCGGGCCCGGGCGCTGTACCGGCTGCGTGACGCGCTCGGGGCGCGGCGCGACGAGCTGGCCGCGCTGGTGACGCGGGACATGGGCAAGACGCTCGACGACGCGCGGGCCGAGGTCGGACGCGGGATCGAGTCGGTCGAGGCCGCGATGGGCGGCCCGCAGCTGCTCAAGGGGCAGAACCTCGAGGGGATCGCGACCGGGGTCGACGTCGAGCTGTTCCGTCAACCGGTCGGCGTCGTCGCGGCGATCACGCCGTTCAACTTCCCGGCCATGATCCCGATGTGGTTCCTGCCGTACGCGTTGATGGCGGGCAACGGCTTCGTCCTCAAGCCGTCCGAGCAGGTCCCGCTGACCGCCGATCTGTACCTCGAGATCATCGCCGGGATCGACGAGATCCCGGCCGGACTCGTGAACATGGTCCACGGCGCGCACGACGCGGTGAACGCCATCCTCGATCATCCGGGGATCGACGCGGTCTCGTTCGTCGGCTCGGCCGCCACGGCCCGCTACGTGGCGACGCGGGCAACGGAGACCGGCAAGCGTGTGCAGGCGCTCGGCGGGGCGAAGAACGCCTTCGTGATCCTGCCGGACGCGGACCCGAAGACGGTCGCGTCCGGGGTCGTCGGCTCGGCCTTCGGGGCCGCTGGCCAGCGCTGCCTGGCCGGCTCGGTCGCGGTGCTCGTCGGCACCCGCGAGCAGCAGGACGCGCAGCTGCGGACCATCGTCGACGCCGCGGCCATCCTGCGCACCGGGCCCGGTGACGACCCGGCCACCGACGTCTGTCCGGTCGTGTCGTCGGACGCGCGGTCGCGGCTGGTCGCCGAGATCGAGACGGTCGCGGGGCACGACGAGATCGAGCTCGTGCTGGACGGCCGCACCGCCGGTCCAGGCGCGGGAGGCGCCGACCTCGGTCCGACGATCCTCGATCGCGTTCCCCGCGACCACCGCGTCGCGACCGAGGAGCTGTTCGGTCCGGTGCTGGCCGTGGTCCGCGCCGACGACCTCGACGACGCGCTGGCCTTCACCAACGCGTCTCGCTACGGCAACTCGACGATCCTCTTCACCGAGTCCGGCGGCGCCGCCCGCGAGTTTCGCGCGAAGGCCGACTCCGGGATGCTCGGCGTCAACATCGGCGTTGCCGCCCCGATCGCCTGGATGCCGTTCGGCGGCTGGAAGGACTCGATCGACGCGGACCTGCACGCCAACGGCGAGGACGCGTTGCGCTTCTACACGCGGACCAAGGTGGTGACGACCCGCTGGGCGACGTCCGGCGGAGCACCCGCCGCCGAGACCACCACCGGCGGCATGCGCTTCTAGGGGACTGACGATGCCTGCGACCGACAACCAGCGCGACCGCGCGCACGACGATCTCCAGCGCGCGGCGCGGGAGCACCTGCTGCTGCACTTCGCCAAGCAGTCGGCGGCCTACGCGCAGCCGGACGCCGCGCCGGGCACCGCCGCCGCGGACGACCTGCTGATCCTGGCGCGCGGCGAGGGCCCGTACGTCTTCGACACCACCGGCAAGCGCTACATCGACGCGCTCTCGTCGCTGTTCTGCTCGCAGCTCGGCTATGGCTACGGCGAGGAGTTCGCGGCGGCGATCGGGCGGCAGCTCCGGGAACTGCCGTTCAACACCAACTGGAACACCGCGCACCCCGCGGCGATCCGGCTGGCCGAGGCGCTCGCCGCGCGGGCGCCGGGCGACCTCAACCACGTCTTCTTCACCAACGGCGGATCGGAGTCCGTCGAGGCGATGTGGAAGATGGCCTGCGAGTACTTCCGCGCGATCGGCCAGCCCGAGCGGACGAAGGCGATCGCGCGCAAGAACGCCTACCACGGGGTGACCCTCGGGGCGCTCTCGTTCACCGGCGTGGCCGGCTTCAAAGACGGCTTCGGGACGCCGCCGATCGACGTCACCCACGTCAGCAACACCAACGCCTTCCGCGACCGGCGGGAGGACGAGGACGAGGCCGCGTACTGCGCGCGGCTGCTCGACGAGATCCGCGACGCGGTCGCGGCCGCCGGTCCGGACGAGGTCGCGGTGTTGATCGCCGAGCCGGTCCAGAACGCGGGCGGCTGCCTCGTTCCGCCCGCCGGCTACTGGGCTGGACTGCGCGCGATCTGCGACGAGCACGGAATCCTGCTCGTCTCGGACTCGGTGATCTGCGGCTTCGGGCGCCTGGGCAACTGGCTGGGGATCGAGCAGGAGGGCGTCGTCCCCGACATGGTCACGACCGCCAAGGGCCTGACGTCGGCGTACGTGCCCGGCGGCGCGGTCTTCGTGGGCGACTCCGTGGCCGAGGGCCTGTTCGATCCCGCGACCGTGCTGCGGCACGGGATCACCTTCGGCGGCCACCCGGTGATGGCGGCGGTGGCGCTGAAGAACATCGAGATCTTCGAGCGCGACGGGGTGCTCGAGAACGTCCGGGCCCGGGAGCCGCATCTACGCGCCGGGATGGAGTCGCTGCGCGACCTGCCGATCGTCGGCGATGTGCGCGGGCGGGGCTTCTTCTGGGCCGTCGAGCTGGTCAAGGACGCCGACGCCACGCGCTTCGACCGGGCCGAGCGCGACGACCTGCTGCGCGGGTTCCTGCCGCACGCGCTGCGCGGCGCCGGGATCATCGCCCGCGCCGACGACCGCGGCGACAGCGTGCTGCAGATCGCCCCGCCGCTGATCGCGGACCCCGCGCTGCTGGACGAGATCGTCGCCGGACTTCGCAGCGTCCTGGTTGCCGCCGGCGAGCGGATGGGGCTCGCACGTTGACCGGACGCGACACCCCGTCACCCCCGCGGCCGTAGGACCCGACGGACGCTCCCCTGTCGGGTGGACGACGTCGGTGCGAGCATCGTTCCATGAGCACGTCGCCGATCGCCGGTCACGCCGGAGCCGCGGAGCTGCGGCGGTCCGCCCAGGACCACCTGTGGCTGCACTTCAGCCAGATGTCGGACTTCGACGAGCGGCCCCTGCCGGTGATCGTGAGCGGCGATGGCTGCCACCTGACCGACGTCGACGGCAAGCGCTACCTGGACGGCCTGGCCGGGCTGTTCGCGGTCCAGATCGGCTACGGCCACGGCGCGGAGATCGGCGAGGCCGCCGCGGCGCAGCTGCGCGAGCTGCCGTTCTACACCAACTGGAACGCCGCGCACCCGCGGGCGATCGAACTGGCCGAGGAGGTCGTGTCGCTGGCCCCCGACGGCTTCGGGCGGGTCTTCTTTACGTCTGGTGGTGCGGAGGCGGTGGAGTCGGCGTGGAAGCTCGCCCGGCAGTACCACGCGCTGAACGGCGAGCGTCGCTGGAAGGCGATCGGTCGTGACGTCGCATACCACGGCACGTCGATGGGAGCGCTCTCGATCACCGGCCTCGAGTCGATCCGCACCCCGTTCGAGCCGCTCGTCCCGCAGGTCTCCCACGTCCGCAACACCGATCGCTTCCACCGTCCCGAGGGGGAGACCGAGGAGCAGTTCACCGCGCTGTTGCTGGAGGACATGGAGCACCGGATCCGCAGCGAGGGACCGGAGACGATCGCGATGATCATCCTCGAGCCGGTCCAGAACTCCGGCGGGGCGTTCACGCCGCCGGCCGGGTACTTCGCGGGCGTCCGGGCGCTCTGCGACGCGTACGGGATCCTGCTCTGCGCCGACGAGGTGATCACGGGCTTCGGCCGGCTCGGCGACTGGTTCGGCTCGGCGCGGTACGACATCCGCCCGGACCTGATCACGTCGGCGAAGGGCCTCTCGTCGGCCTACGCCTCGATCGGCGCGCTGCTCGTGTCGGACCGCGTCGCCGAGCCGTTCTACGGCCACGACGAGATGTTCAAGCACGGGATCACGTTCGGTGGACATCCGGTGCAGGCCGCGATCGCGCTGAAGAACATCGAGATCATGAAGCGGCTGGACGTCGTCGGGCACGTCGCCCGCGAGGAGGACGCGTTCCGGCGGACGCTCGAGCCGCTGCTCGACATCCCGATCGTCGGCGACCTCCGCGGGGCGGGCTTCTTCTATGCGCTCGAGCTGGTCAAGGACCAGGACACGAAGCAGGGCTTCACGGCCGCAGAGGCCAAGGACCTGCTGCAGAACTTCCTCTCCGACCGGTTCTTCGACGCCGGGCTGATCTGCCGGGCCGACGGTCGTGGCGAGCCGGTGATCCAGGTCTCGCCGCCGCTGGTCGCCGACCAGGCGATCTTCGACGAGATGACCGGCATCCTCGGCGACGTCCTCAGCGAGGCCGCGGCCCGGGTCCGGTGATCAGCGCGTCGCGGCCGTGACCCGCAGCGTGCCGAGGTCCGGGTCGGAGGCACCGTGGAGGCGGAGGCCGGCGGCGTGCAGCGAGACGAGCTGGTCGAGCGCCGCGGAGCTGATCGGCTCGCCGGGCAGCAGCGTGGGGATCCCCGGCGGGTAGACGCTGATCGCCTCGGCGCTGACACGGCCGACGGCGTGCGCCCGCTCGACGGTCTCGACCGGTCCGAGGAACGCGTCGCGCGGCGACACGCGGGGGACCGCGGCGTCGGCGGGTACCGGTGGATCGATCGCCGGCGGCGACGTGCCGCCGTCGCGCTCCGAGGTGGCGATCGCCGCCTCCAGCGCCGTCGCGACGTGGTGCGCGGTCGACTCGTCCATGCCGAGCGGCACGACGAGGACGAGGGTCGTGTGCGTGTGCAGCTCCAGCTGCGTGTCGTGGACATCGCGCAGCCGGCGGGCGAGGGTGGACGCGGCGACGCCGGTGTCGTGGACGTCGACGACGATCCGCAGCGGGTCCCACGCCCAGATCTCCGGCCGGGGCCGGTCGCGATCGAGGATCCGGCAGCCGGGCAGCTCGCCGATCCGGTCGCGGAGCCGGTCGGCGGCGGCGAGCGTGTCGCCGAGCAGGGGCGCTCCGCGTACCGCGAGCTGGCGGCGGGCGGCGTCGAGCGAGGCCATCAGCAGCGAGCTGGGGCTCGTCGAGCGCAGCAGCCGGATCGCGCGGTCGAGCCCGTCGCGTAGCTCGGGGCGGCCGTCGGCGACGTGGAGCATCGCCGACTGCGTCAGGCTGCCGGCGTGCTTGTGGGTCGAGGTCAGCACGACATCGGCGCCTTCGTGGAGCGGGTTCGGCGGCAGCGACCGGTGAAAGCCCAGGTGCGGGCCCCAGGCGCAGTCGACGACGAGCGGGATGCCGGCGTCGTGGGCGACGCGCGCGCAGCCGGCGATGTCGGCGACCATCCCGAAGTAGGTCGGGGAGACGACGACTGCGGCGCGGGCGCCGGGCTGCTCCCGCAGGGCGGCGCGCAGCCGGTCGGGCGTCACGACCGTCGCGATCCCGCGCTCGGCGTCGTAGCCGGGGAGCAGGTAGTGGGGCGATCCGCCGCTGAGCACGAGTCCGTCGGTCACGCTGCCGTGACAGTTGCGCTGCACGACGATCTCGGCCCCGGTCGGCGCCAGGGCGAGGCAGATCGCGTGGTTGCCCTGGCTGGCGCCGTTGGTGAGGAACCACGTGCGCGCGGCCCCGTAGGCCTCCGCGGCGAGCTGCTCGGCCTGCTGGTACGGGGTCGGCGTCGGCCCGAGGTCGATGCCGTCGATGTCGCGCGGGACGTCCAGGCTCAGCGTCGAGAGCCCGAGCGCCGACGCCAGCGCCGGGTCGGCGCCGCGTCCGCCGCCGTGCCCGGGGACGTGCAGCCGCTGCGGTGCGCGGTGGCCGTAGGCGAGGAGCGCTTCGAGGTACGGGGCGCGCAGCTGCGAGCGGCGGATCGGCTGTGGCGCCGCAGGCGCTGGGGTGGGGTCGAGGGCCATGGCGGAGACCGATCCGGGATCGTTAGAAGCAGGTCCGGAGTCCGTCGACTACCAGGTAGTCGTCGTCGATCACCGGGATCACCCGCCAGCGGTCGAGCGTCGTGCACGGATGGGAGATCGTTGCGCCGACCAGATCGCCGACGGCGACCGGATCGCGCGGGTCGATCGCGACGTGCGCGTGCTGGTCGCTGAGGGCGAGGACGCGCCCGGCGAGCTCCCGCGGCCGAGCGTCTCCGGGCGTGCACGCCATGGTCGGCGTCGGCAGGCTCAGGTCGAAGCCGACGTCGCGCTTGCCCATGCTCGTGATGACGAGACCCGGCTCCGGCCGGGAGAGCACGACCGACCACAGCTCGAGCGCGTTCTGCAGACGCGGGGACCGGTCGGCGCCGCGTCCCGCGAGCGGTGACTCCCGCTCGTAGACGCCGTCGTCGTGGGTGACGTAGCACCCGCCGCGCAGGAGCAGCGGTTGGTCGCGGAAGCGCGCGACGACCCGGTCGAAGTGGATGCTGCCGCCGGCGGTGACCAGCGCGGCCCCCTGGTCCGGATCGACCAGGCCGTCCTGCTCGATCCTCGCCGCGAGATCGGCGAGATCGCCGAGGAACGCGTCGACGGCCTGGGCACTTGGCGCGAGGCCTTCGAACCCCTCGACGCCCGCGACGACGATGCCGTCGGCGCGTGCGGCCGCACGCGCCACGGTCAGCGCCTGCTCGACGGACCGGGCACCGGTGCGGGCGCCCTCCAGGCCGAGCTCGACGAGGACGCGCAACGGCCGGCGCGCGCCCACCCGCGCCCGGCAGCGCTCCAGGCGACGAACGCCGGCGACCGAGTCGACGAGGCTCAGCACCTCGAGCTCGTCGTCGGCGTCGAGCGCGGCGCTCAGCCATTCGATCACCGCGGGCTCGACCAGCTGGTTGGCGTAGACGATCCGCTTGACGCCGACGTGGCAGTAGACGCGCAGGTGCGCGGGGGTGGCCGCCGTCAGGCCCCAGGCGCCCTGGTCGAGCTGGCGCGCGAAGAGCTGCGGGGCCATGGTCGTCTTGCCGTGCGGAGCCAGCGCGACCCCGGCCTCCGCGCAGTACGCGTGCATCACGACGATGTTCTGCCGGACGGCGTCCTGCCGCAGGACCAGCGCCGGGAACGGCAGATCGCCGTCCAGGACCCGCAGGCGGGTCGCCGCGATCTCCCGTGGCGGCCGGCCCTCCGCCGTCGCCGGCCAGCCCTTCTCACCGACCTCGATCGGACGAGCGGCCAGCTCGGCGACGCGTTGCGCGTCGTACGGGGGGTTCGCTGCTCTGAGGATCTCGAGGTTCTTCATCGTCCGGGCCTCTCACTGCATCGCATGCGCGGACCGCGGGCGTGGTCGGCTCGGACAGCGGTGGTCGTTGCGCTTGTCGTCCTGTACGAGGCCAGCCGAGCGGATTGGTGCGAAGGGACGGCGACGGAGTCCGCCGGGTGCCTAGGGTTGACGACCGAGGCCGATGCGACGACGGGAACGACCATGAGCTTTGCGAGCGACAACGACGCCGGCGTCCATCCCGCGGCCCTGGCGGCGATCACCGCCGCCAACGTCGGCGCTGCGCCCGCGTACGGCGGTGACGAGATCTCGATGCGGCTCGACGAGCGGGTGCGCGAGCTGCTCGGCGTCCCCGCCCGCACGCTGGCCACCCTCAACGGCACCGGCACGAACGTGATGGCGGTCCAGCTCGCCGCCCAGCCGGGCGACGGCGTGATCTGCGCGGAGCGGTCGCACCTCGCGGTCGACGAGGCGGGGGCGCCCGAGCGGGTCGCCGGCGTGAAGCTGCTGACCGTCCCGACGGCGGACGGGAAGCTCACTCCGGAGCTTGCCGCCACGCGCTACGAGCGGATCGGCGTCGTCCACGCCGTGCGGCCGCGGCTGGTCTCCGTGGCGCAGCCGACCGAGCTTGGCACCGTCTATACGCTGGACGAACTACGGAGCCTGGGGGACTGGGCGCACGAGCGCGAGCTGCTGCTGCACGTCGACGGCGCGCGGCTCGCCAACGCCGCCGCCGCGCTCGGCGTCGGATTGCGCGAGCTGACCGCCGACGCGGGGGCCGACCTGGTCTCCTTCGGCGGCACGAAGGGCGGGCTGCTCGGCGCGGAGGCGCTCGTGCTGCTCACGCCCGGGCTCGACGAGACGGCGGAACGGCTGCGCAAGCAGTCGCTGCAGCTGGCGGCGAAGACGCGTTTCGTGTCCGCGCAGCTGCTGGCCTACGTCGAGGGCGACCTGTGGCTGCGCAACGCCGCGCACGCCAACGCGATGGCGCGGCGGTTGGGGGACGGGGTCGCCGCGGTGCCCGGCGTCGCCATCGACCAACCCGTGGAGTCCAACGCGGTGTTCGCGACGCTGCCGCCGGGGGCCGCGGACCTGCTCGCGCAGCGCCGGCGCGTCGTCCGGTGGGACGAGCGCCGTCGGCTCGTGCGCTGGATGTGCGCGTGGGACAGCCGACCGGAGGACGTCGACCGGCTCGCGGCCGACGTCGCCCGCGCCTGTGCGGAGTTGGCGTCGTCGACCAGTGACGCCGCGCCGGATCGTCGGATCGCACCACAACGCTGACGGAGGCGGCGGTGATGATCGGCGCATGGCCGAGTCGACGATCACCCACGGACCATTCTGCCCCGGTCCCGAGCTCGCGGCGTGGCTCGCCGGAGGCCGAGACCTGCTGATCGACGGGGCGCAGGTTCCGAGCGCCGACGGCGCCACGTTCACCACGTCCGATCCGGCGACGGGACGTCCGCTCGCCACGGTCGCGCGGGCGGGGAGCGAGGACGTCGACCGGGCCGTCCGGGCCGCGGGCGCGGCGTTCGAGCGCTGGAGCCGCAGCCCCGGGAACGAACGCGAGCGGCTGCTGCTGCGCCTGGCGGATCTCGTCGAGCGCGACCTCGAGCCGCTGGCCGAGCTCGAGAGCCTCGACACCGGCAAGCCGTTCGCGGCCGCCCGCGACGGTGACCTGCCGCTGGTGGTGGAGCTGCTGCGGTACTTCGGCGGGTGGGCGACGAAGCTCGAGGGCGAGACGCTGCCGACGAGCGACGGCGAGGACATGCTCGTCTACACCCGGCCCGAGCCGGTCGGCGTCGTCGCGGCGATCGTGCCGTGGAACTTCCCCCTCTCGCAGGCGTGCTTCAAGCTCGCGCCGGCGTTGGCCGCGGGCTGCACGGTGGTGCTCAAGCCCGCCGAGCAGACGCCGTTGACGGCGCTCTGGCTGGCCGACCTGATCCTGGAAGCCGGCTTTCCGCCGGGCGTCGCGAACGTCCTGACGGGCTTCGGCGAGGACGCCGGGGCGGCGCTGGTCGCCCACCCGGGAGTGCGCAAGGTGGCGTTCACCGGCTCGGTCGACGTCGCCCGCGAGATCGCCCGATCCTGCGCGGCGGACCTGAAGCCGGCGTCGCTGGAGCTGGGCGGCAAGTCTCCGAACATCGTCCTGGCCGACGCCGATGTCGCCCGCGCGGGACGGGCGGCGGCCGAGGCGATCTTCTACAACGCCGGCCAGGTCTGCTCGGCCGGGTCGCGCCTGTTCGTCCAGCGCGAGGTCTTCGACGAGCTGCTCGAGGTCGTCGTCGCCGAGGCCCGCGCGATGCGGCTGGGCCACGGGCTGGACGCCACGACGACGATGGGCCCGCTGGTCTCCGAGGCCCAGCGCGAGCGCGTCGACGGCTGGGTACGCCGCGGCGTCGAGCAGGGGGCGACGATCGCCACGGGCGGCGCGCAGCCGGGCGGCGCCCTGGCCGACGGGTCGTTCTTCGAGCCGACCGTGCTGGTCGATGTCGCGGACGACCACGCGGTCGCCCGCGAGGAGATCTTCGGACCGGTGGTCGTGGCGCAGCCGTTCGACGACCTCGACGAGGTGGCGCGGCGGGCCAACGCCGGGGACTTCGGGTTGGCGGCGGGCGTGTGGACGAACGACCTGCGCAGCGCGCACCGGCTCGCGGCGGGACTGCACACCGGGACGGTCTGGATCAACTCCTGGAACCGCTGGGCGGCGGGCGTGCCGTGGGGCGGGCTCAAGCTCTCGGGCTACGGGCGCGACAACGGCCGCGCCGGGCTCGAGGAGTATCTGGAGCGCAAGGTCGTCTGGACGAGCCTGGTCTGACGTGTCGCTCGTCGGCCTCACCGCAACGCCGGACCCCGGGCCCGGCACCGTCGCCGAGCTGCGGGAGCTCCACGCGCTCACCGCGGACGCCGACGGCGGCGCCGAGCGGCTGGCGTGGACGCCGGGCTGGGTGACGGCGCGGAACTGGCTGACCGCCCGGCTCGACGAGGTGCCGGTCCCGCACGAGCGCGACGAAGCGGGCAACCTCTGGGCGACGCTGGCGGGCGCGGAGGACGGCGCGGTCGTCGTCGGCAGCCACCTCGACGCGGTGCCGGGCGGGGGATGGCTCGACGGCACGCTCGGGGTGCTGGCCGGACTGGCCGCGATCCGCGAGCTGGCCCGCGGCCCCCGGACCCGGCGCAGCGTGTCGCTCGTCGACTGGGCCGACGAGGAGGGCGCGCGCTTCGGGCACAGCCTGCTGGGCTCCAGCGCCGCGGCCGGCACGCTGGACGTCGATCGGGTGGCGGCGCTGCGCGACCGGGACGGGCGCCGGCTGGCGGACGTGCTGGCCGAGCACGGCGTCGACGTGGCCACGATGACGCGGTCTCGCGACCGGTTGGCCGGGGTCCGCGCCTACGCCGAGCTGCACATCGAGCAGGGCCCGGTGCTCGACGCGGCCGAGGTCGGCCTCGGCGTCGTGTCCGGAACGCTCGGCGTCGAGCGCCACGAGTTCGTCTTCACCGGCCGGGCGGTGCACGCCGGCGGGACGCCGATGGAGCTGCGGCACGACGCCCTGGCGGCCGCTGCCCGCCTGGCGCTGGCGGTCCGGGAGATCGCCCGTGAGCACGGCGGCGTCGCCACCTGCGGCCGGATCGACGCCGACCCGGGCGTCGCCACGGCCGTCGCCGGCGAGGCGACCGTGCTGGTCGACCTGCGGCACGCGCACGCACCGGCGCTGGGGGCGATGTTGCGCGACGCGCGGGCGGCGGCGGGCGAGATCGCGTCGGCCGAGCGCGTGTCGGCGTCGGATCGCCCGCTCCATCGGACCGCCCCGCTGACGTTCGACGCTGACCTGCTGGCGCTTGCCCACGACGCCGCGACCACGGCGACGGGCGCGCCCGTACCGACGCTGGCGAGCGGGCCGCTGCACGACGCCGCCGCGGTCGCCGCGACCGGGATCCCCGTGGCGATGCTCTTCGTGCGCAGCCTCGGCGGCGTCTCGCACACGCGTGCGGAGGACTCGCGTGCCGACGACCTCGCGGCGGGCGTGCGGGCGCTCGCGCTCTTGACACGGGCGCTCGCCGAGCGCTGACCGCGCCGCCGCCCGACCAGGACGAACCAGGGAGAACGAGATGATGGATCACGGCCGATACGACTGGCCCGACGACGAGCTCGCCGGCATCGTCACGGACGCGCTGGCGGAGCACCGGGTGCCCGGCTGCGCCGTCGCGGTCGCGCACGAGGGCCGGGTCTGGAGCGGCGGGTTCGGCGTGGCCAACGTCGAGACGGGCCTGCCGTTCACGGCCCGCACCCGGATTCCGATCTGCTCGATGAGCAAGCCGTATGCGGCCGCCGCGGTGCTGGCGCTCGTCGAGGAGGGCCGCGTCGAGCTCGACGCTCCGGTGCGCCGCTACTTGCCCGACTTCCGGGTCGCGGACGAAGCGGCATCGGCCGCCGTCACGGTGCGCCAGCTGCTGAACCACACCTCGGGCTGGGTCGGCGACCTGGAGAACGAGGATCGCCACCACTTCGACCGCGGCGACGACGCGGTCGAGAAGCAGGTGGCGCGGATGGCCACGCTGCGCCAGGCCTTCCCGCCCGGCGAGTACTGGTCCTATTCCAACTCGGCGATCGTCGTGGCCGGCCGCGTGGTCGAGGTCGTCACCGGCGTCTCGTTCGAGACGTTCGCCCGCGAGCGGCTGCTCGAGCCGCTGGGCATGTCCCAGTCGACGTACTTCCACGAGCTGGCGATCGCGCACCCGATCGCCGTCGGCCACGACGAGCGCGAGGACGGCGGTCACGACGTGATCGACTGGCCGTGGACGCCCGAGCGGCGGATCTCGCCGGCGGGTGGCGTGATCTCGACCGCCGAGGACCAGCTGCGCTGGGCGCGCTGGTGGGCGGGCGATCTCGACGACGTCGTCGATCCGCTGCGCGCCGAGACCCGGGCGCGGATGCTCGACGAGACCATCCCGGCCGGCAACATCTGCGACGCGATGGGCGTCGGCTGGATGGTCGACGAGCTCGACGGGGCGCGCGTCGTCCACCACGGTGGCACCGGCTTCGGCATCCAGACGCTGTCGTTCTTCGTGCCCGGGGCGCGATTCGCGGGCGTGGTGCTCGCCAACGCGCGCGGCGGGCTGCAGGTGCAGCCGGCGGTTCGCGATCATCTACTCGCGTCCCTGGCGGGGATCCGTCCGCGCCCACTGCCGTCGTTCACGCCGACCCGCGACGCCCGCGACGAGTACCTCGGACGCTACGTGCGGATCGGCGTCGAGGACGACGAGACCCTGACCGTCGAGGCGTCGGGAGATGGCGTCGACCTCGTCGTCCACGGCGAGCGGGATATGGGCCCGGCCGCATCGGCCGCCGCCCCGGACTCCCCGGATGCGCCGGGCGCGGGGGACGCGTCGGACTCGTCCGCTCCGTCCTCGCGGCTCGCGGCGCGCTTCCATCGGCCCGACGAGCTCGTGCTGACCGACGGTCCCGTCCGCGGCCTGCGGGCGGAGTTCGTGCGGGCGACGGACGGCTCGCTGTTCGGGCTGCGGTTCGGCGTCCGGATCTGGGTCCGGGAGACGGGCGAGGCGTGAGCGCCCGGTCCCGACTTGTCAGGACCGACCGGCGCGGGGGCGCCGGCTTGGCGAACGGGACGACGTCGGGGCCGTCCCCGGTCCCGAGTATCGCGGCATGCGAGTACTCATCTCTGCCGACATGGAAGGGGTCGCCGGCGTCGTCGAGTACGACGACGTCCGCCCCGGGACCGTTTCCTACGAGCGCTGCCGCCGCCTGCTGACCGACGAGGTCAGCGCGGCGGTCCGCGGCGTCTTCGCCGTGGACCCGCAGGCCGACGTCCTTGTCGCCGACAGCCACGGGGACTTCCGCAACATCCTCCCCGACGGCCTGGATCGCCGGGCGCGCCTGGTCCGCGGCCGGCCGCGCCGACACGGCCAGCTCGCCGGGATCGAGGACGGCGCCGACGCGGTGATCCTCGTCGGCTATCACGCCAAGGCCGGCGTCGAGCACGGCGTCCTCGCGCACACCGTCGCCGGTCAGGTGATCTTCGACGTGCGCTGCGACGGGCGCTCGCTGGGCGAGATCGGCCTCAACGTCGCCTACGCGGCGGCGCACGGGGTCCCGACCGTGCTCGTCACCGGGGACGAGGTCACCGCGGCCGAGGCACGGGACGTCTCGCCCGGCATCCACACGGTCGCGGTGAAGCAGGCGCTCGGCGGTTGGGCTGCCGCGAGCCTGCACCCGGACGAGGCGTGCGCGCGGATCGAGGCGGCCGTCCCGGGAGCGCTGGCGGCGCGGGAGTCGATCCGTCCGCTGCGCTTCGACGGGCCCGTGAGCCTGGAGATCGATCTCGTGCGACCGGTGATGGGGGAGCCCGTCCTGCTGGTGCCGGGGATCGAGCGCTGCGGCGATCGCGGCGTGCGCTACGCGGCGCCCGACTTCGAGACCGCGTACCGGATCGTCGAGCTCGTGGCCACGATCGCGCCCGTCGGCTCGATCGTGAGCTGACGCGGTTTCGCAACTGTTCGTTCAAACGCAACTGCCCGTCTCGGCTGACCTGTCGGATCCCACGATGCCCGCGCCTTCCGGCCGGGACAGGATCACCAGGTAGTCGGAGATGGACACACGAGGAGAGGGGTGGTGTTCAGTGAGGAATAGCGTTCTACTGAGACTTGCGGCGGGGTCGTTCACGGCCGTGGCGCTGGCGGCCTGCGGGGGCGGTGGTGGCGGTGATTCGTCGACCGACGCCAGCGCGGGTCTGCCGGACGGCAAGCTGACCAGCGACGGAACGTTCACGTACGTCCTGCGGGCCGATCCCGGCTCGCTCGACCGGGCCAAGAACGGGCAGTCGGTGCTGCAGGAGGTGCTGTCGTACGCGTACGACACGCTCGTCGCGCAGGGAACCGACAACGAGATCGTGCCGCAGCTCGCGACCGAGTGGAAGGCCACGCCGCAGCGGCTGACGCTGACGATCCGGGAGGGCGTCACGTGCTCGGACGGCAGTGCTGTCACGCCGTCGGTGATCGCCAAGGGATTCAAGGCGTTCCAGGGCCCCAAGGCCCAGGTCCCCGTCTTCGGCGGTCAGTCCGAGTGGACCGTGAAGGCCGACGACGCCGCGCGCACCGTGGCGTTCGACTTCGAGCAGCCGGTCGGGTTCCCGCTGGCCGCGCTGACGGACGTCCCGATCGTCTGCGGCAAGGGCCTCGAGGACCGCAAGCTGCTGCGCAACGGCACCAGCGGGTCCGGGCCGTACGTGCTGACCAAGGCGGTGTCCAACGACCGCTACACGTTCGAGCGCCGCAAGGGCTACACGTGGGGCCCCGACGGCGCGAGCACCGACGAGCCGGGCCTCCCGGCGAAGGTGGTCCTGCGCGTGGTCGGCGAGGCGGCGACGGCGACGAACCTGTTGCTCGCCGGCGAGGTCGACGTCATGTCCGCGGGTCCGAGCGACGCCAAGCGCGTGGAGGCCGCGGGCCTCGGCCTGCTGCGGCAGCTGGCCTTCAACCCGCAGCTCATGTACAACCACGCCAAGGGCCACTCGACCGCCGATCCGAAGGTCCGGCGCGCGCTGACGATGGCCGCGGACCGCGAGGCCGCGGCGAAGGTCGGCGGCGGCGAGATCGGCAAGAGCATGGTGGGGGCCCTGACCGACCCGTGCCGCGCCGACGACCAGGCGGCCGCGTCCGCGATCCCGGCGTACGACGTCGCCGCGGCCGAGGCGCTGCTTGACGAAGCCGGTTGGGTCAAGGGCGCCGACGGTCAGCGGGCGAAGGACGGCAAGCGCATGGTGATCCGGTCCCTCGCGGGATCCAGCGCCTCGCCCGAGTGGCGGGCCGCGGCCGAGCTGATCTCGAAGGGTTGGCGGGCGATCGGCATCGACGTGAAGTCGCGGACGCTGACCGACAACGGGCTCACGAGCGCGTTGACGGCCGGCGACTGGGACGTCTTCTCGATGGTCTCCGTCGGGCAGCCGACGCCGGCGCTGCTCGTCAGCAGCCTCTCGGGACCCGCGTTCCCGGACGGGCCGAATCTGCTGAGCATGCGCAACGCCGAGTACGAGCGGCTGGCCGCCCAGGCACTGAAGACGACGCCCGACAGCGCCGCATGCAAGGTCTGGGGCCAGGCCGAGGCCGAGCTCTACAAGCAGGCCGACGTGATCCCCGTGCTCGAGAGCGACCGCCTGATCGCCCACGCCAAGAACGTCACGTTCGCGGCCAACGCCTCGGGTCCGGTCCCGACATCGATCCGGATGGCCGAGGACTGATGATGCTGCCTGCCCGCGCGTGCGTCCGACGCGGCGTCCTGCTCCGGGGTCCGTACCCCTCGGGCGGGACGCGCGCGGCGCAGGACCAGCCGAAGGTCGACTGAGCCATGGATCGCCCCTGGGTACGGTTCGCCGCGCGGCGAACCCTGGCCTTGCTGCTCTCGTTGGTGATCCTCGCGATCGCCGCGTTCCTCAGCGCGCGACTCGTTCCGGGCGATCCCGCCCGGGCCGGCCTCGGACCGAGCGCGCCGCCGAGCCAGGTCGAGGCACGCCGCGCGGCGATGCACCTCGACGAGCCGCTACCCAAGCAGTTCGCACGGTTCGTCGGCGGCGCGTTCTCGGGGGACTTCGGCGAGTCGTACACCACCAACCAGCCGGTGGGGGAGATCATCGGCCAGCGCTTCCCCGCGACGGCGCGGCTCGCGTTGATCGCCTTCGCGGTCACGCTGCTGATCGCCGTGCCGCTGGGGATGGCCGCGGCCATCGGCACGCGGCGGGGAACGCGTCGGCGCGTCGCGGCCGGGTTCTCGTTCGCCACCGGCGCCCTGATCTCGATCCCCGACTATCTGGTGGCGACCGGACTGGTGGCGCTGTTCGGCGTGGGCCTCGCCTGGCTGCCGATCGCTGGCGACGCCAGCTGGACCTCGTACATCTTGCCCGTGACCGCGCTCGCGGCGCTGCCGGCGGCCGCGATCGCTCGCCTCGCCCGCGTGGAGACCGCGAAGGTCCTCCACCAGGACTACATCCGCGTCGCACGCAGCAAGCGGCTCCCGCGGCGCGTGCTGTACCTCCGCCACGCCGCCCCGAACGCGTTGACGGCGACGCTGACCATCGGCGGTCTGCTGCTCGGCGGGATGATCGCGGGGACGGTGATCGTCGAGAACGTCTTCGCCTGGCCCGGCCTCGGGTCCGCGGTGACCCAGGCGATCATCGAGAAGGACTACCCGCTCGTGCAGGGGATCGTGCTGCTGCTGGGCAGCATCGCGCTGCTCGCCAACACGCTCGTCGACGTGCTGCTGGCACTGATCGATCCGCGCTCGACCATCAAGGAGAGCTGATGCGCATTCGACAGGAGCTCACGCCGCTTCGGGTCGTGATGCTGACCATCCTCGCGGTCGCGCTCATGCTCGCGATCTTCGGTCCCGTGATCTGGGACGGCGCCGCCGAGGAGACCCACCTCGACGCGCTCTCGGGGGGATCGACCGCCGCCAACCCGCTCGGCACCGACGCCCTCGGCCGCGACATGCTTGCGCGCACGCTCGTCGCCACCCGCCTGTCGCTACTGCTCGCGATCGCCGTCGCGACCCTCGGCTTCCTGGCGGGCATCCTGCTCGGCGCGTTGCCGAGCCTCGGCGGGCCGCGCATGCGGCGTCGCGCCGGTGCGGTGATCAACCTGCTGATCGCCTTCCCGTCGCTGCTGCTCGCGTTGCTCGTGGTCACCATGGTCGGGATCGGCACGCAGGGCGCCGTGCTGGCGCTCGCGGTCGCCGGCACGCCGCAGATCGCCCGCCTCACGCAGACGCTGGCGGCCAAGGTCGTCGGTAGCGACTACGTCACGGCCGCCCGCGCGACGGGTATCTCTCGGTGGCGGCTGATGGTTCGCCATGTCCTGCCGAACATCGCCCCACCGCTGGCGCTGCAGTACGCGGGCTCGATCGGCACGGCGCTGCTGTCGCTGTCCGCCCTGAGCTTCCTCGGCGTCGGCGTCCAGGAGCCGAGCTACGACTGGGGCTCGCTGCTCGCCGTGGCCCTCGACCGGGTCTACCTGACCCCGGTCGCGGTGCTCGGCCCGGCCGCCGCGATCGTCCTCGTGAGCTTGGCCTTCAACGTGCTCGGCGACGCACTCGCGGACATCCTGTCGGTCGACCCGGCGTCGCGTCGAAGCGGCCGTCACCGCGTGCCGTCGCCGTCGTTGACCGCGTCGCCCGCGGGGGACCAGGTCGAGACCGCGGCGCCCACCGACGCGATCCTGGCCGTCGATCGCCTGTCGGTCTCGTTCCGGACGGACCGCGACCAGGTGACGCCGGTCCGCGACGTCAGCCTCAACGTCCGCCACGGCGAGCGGCTGGGGATCGTCGGGGAGTCCGGCTCGGGAAAGAGCCTGACGGCGCTCGCGGTCGCGCAGCTGATCGAGCGGCCGGGCGTCGTGAACGCACGATCGATCACCTTCGAGGACGCCGACCTGGCGAGTCTCGACAAGCCCGAGCGCGACCGACGTCTCGCGACGTCGATGGCGATGGTCTTCCAGGATCCGTTGAGCTCGTTCAACCCCGCGCTGCGCATCGGGCGTCAGGTCACCGAGAGCTCCGAGGTGCACCTCGGGCGCAGCCGCGCCGAGGCGACGGCGATCGCGACGGCCCGGTTCGGCGAGCTCGCGATCGCCGGCGGCGAGCGCCGGCTGGGCCAGTACCCGCACGAGCTCTCGGGCGGCATGCGCCAGCGAGCGATGATCGCGATGGGGCTGATGACCCAGCCGCGGCTGATCCTCGCCGACGAGCCGACCACGGCGCTCGACGTCACCGTGCAGCGCCAGGTGCTGTACGCGCTGCACCAGGCCAACGCGGAGCACGGCACGGCGATCGTTCTGATCTCGCACGACATCTCGGTCGTCGAGGCGTTCTGCGAGCGGGTGGTGGTGATGTACGCCGGCCGGGTCGTGGAGGAGGTCGCCGCCGACCGCCTGCGCGACGGCGCGGCGCATCCCTACACGCGGGCGCTGCTCGCGGCCGTCCCCGACATGACGACCGACCGCGATGCGCGGCTGGCCAGCATCCCGGGGCGTCCCCCGGCCGCCGGCGAAGTGGTCTCCGGCTGTGCCTTCGCGCCGCGCTGCGGGTTCGCCACCGACCGCTGTCGCACGGACCTGCCGCCGTCCGTGCAGCAGTCCGACGGCCACCGGATCGCCTGCTGGCATCCGCGACCCGTGGCGGCCGTCACC
>JADKLW010000083.1_pt3 | contig 20330 bp, 26 predicted proteins | sample 8641881 | NCBI WGS metagenome assembly JADKLW01 (sample SAMN16272185, study PRJNA661076) | feces metagenome | isolation source: fecal sample from diarrhoea affected cattle B | host: Bos taurus | place: South Africa: Lokaleng Village, Mahikeng | collected 2019-09 | reverse complement strand
CTTGCCGACCTTGAGACTGGCGAGCTCCTTGCGGAGGGCATCGATCTCTTCGCCCTGCACCTGGACCAGTTCGCGCAGGGCGTCGAAATCCTCGCGCCGCACCAGGTCCATGTCCGCCACGAGACGCTGGGCCTGTGACTTGACGGCGGTTTCGACCTCGCGGCGGACGCCGTCGGCGACACCTGCCGCCTCGTTCATCAATCGGCCCAGATCGTCGAAGATCCTGCTGTTCTGGCTCATCGCACACCCACTTGTTTTGGCCCCGCCGGCCATTACTTAGGCCAAGCCTGCCGACTTGACCAGAGAGGCCGAAGCGGCAATTGTCCGCCCGATTGCCGCAGGAGCTGCTTTTGCCCTTCCCCGATATCGACCCCATCGCCTTTGCCATCGGTCCCTTCGCGGTGCGCTGGTATGCGCTGGGCTATCTGTTCGGAGTGGGTCTCGGCGCGGCCTACGGCTATCTGCTGCTGGCCAACAGCCGGCTCTGGCACAAGGGCGAGCCGCCCTTCGCGGCCAAGGATATCTGGGATTTCGCCTTCTGGACCATGCTGTCGATCGTGATCGGCGGGCGGCTGGGCTATGTGCTGTTCTATAACCTGCCCTTTTATGCAGCCAATCCGCTCGAAATCCTCAATACGCTGGATGGCGGCATGAGCTATCACGGCGGCATGCTGGGATTGATGCTGGCAGTGGTGCTGTTTACCCGCTTCAAGGGCACCGGCAACTGGCTAAGCGGGCTGGACCTGATCGCCTCGGTTGCCACGATCGGCATCTTCCTCGTCCGCATCGCCAATTTCATCAATGCCGAGCTTTATGGCGCCCCGACCAGTCTCCCCTGGGGCGTGATCTTTCCCACCGATCCCGAGCAGGTGCCGCGCCACCCCAGCCAGCTCTATGAGGCAGCGCTGGAAGGCCTGCTGCTGTTCCTCGTGATCCGCGTCTTCACCCATGTCTTCTACAGCCTGCGCCGTCCGGGCCTGGTCGCGGGTATCTTTGGCATCGGCTATGGGCTTTCCCGCATCGCCGTGGAGTTCGTCCGCCTGCCCGACGCCCAGATCGGCTACCTTTATGGCGGCTGGCTGACCATGGGCATGGTGCTGTCGATCCCGCTGGTGCTCGCTGGACTGGGGCTGGTGCTTTATGCGGGCACCCGCAAGCAGGCTGCGCTGCGCGCATGACCGACACTCCCACCCTGCCCGAACTGATCGACATGCAGATCCGCACCAGCGGGCCGATGTCGGTTGCCTCCTATATGGGCCTGTGCCTGACGCATCCCTCCAAGGGCTATTACAAGAGTGACGACCCGCTGGGCGCCAAGGGCGACTTCGTCACCGCACCCGAAATCAGCCAGATGTTCGGCGAACTGATCGGCTTCTTCCTGGTCAATCTCTGGCAGCAGATGGGCAGCCCCAAGGATTTCACCCTGCTCGAGCTGGGTCCCGGCCGGGGTACGCTGATGGCGGACATGCTGCGGGTCGCGTGCCGCGCCGAAGGCTTTCGCGATGCCCTCGACCTGCGGCTGTTCGAGACCAACCCGGCATTGATCGCCGAACAGAATGCGCGGCTCGAGCCCTATGAGCCGAAATGGATCGATGCTTTCGACAAGATGGGGCAAGGCCCGCTCATGGTCGTGGCCAATGAGTTCTTCGATGCCCTGCCGATCCGCCAGTTCGTCCGCATGGAAGACGGCTGGCATGAGCGCATGGTGGGCTTGAACGATGGCAAGCGCAGTTTCGGGCTCAATCCGACGCCAATTCCTGCCAGCGCCATGCCGGACGCGGTGGGTGATGCCCCTGCCAATAGCGTGCTCGAAGTGGGCCTCGCCAGCGGCGAGGTAATGAAGCGGCTGGCGGCCATCGTCTCGACCCAGGGCGGCGCCATTCTCGCCATCGACTACGGCTATGGCCGAACCCAGACCGGCGAGACGCTGCAGGGCGTGCGCCGGCACCAATATGCCGACGTGCTTGAGGCGCCGGGCGAAACCGACCTCTCGGCCCATGTCGATTTCGAAGCCTTGGGCAATGTCGCGGCAAAGGCGGGCCTCGCGGTCCACCCGCTCGCAACCCAGGGGGAGTTCCTCACCCGCCTGGGCATCAACGAACGCGCCACGGCGCTGAGCGCGGCCAATCCCGGCTCGGCTAGCGATATTGCGGCAGCCAAGGCGCGGCTGGTGGCACCCGAGCAGATGGGTACGCTGTTCAAGGCCTTCTGTGCGGCCAGCCCGGGTCTGGCGCCGCCGGGCTTTGTGTCGTGAGCGTCCCCTGCGAGCACAGCGCGGCATTGACTGCGCTTGCGGGTATCAGGCACGGCTTTTTCGGCCGGAATGGCGGCAGCTCGGTCGGGGAATTCGCCGAGAACAACATGTCCATCGCCATCGGCGACACCCCGCATCTGGTTGAGGCCAATCGCAGCGCCGCAGCCCAGACGCTCGGCTATCTGCGCAAGAACCTCTATCTGCTCAAGCAAGTGCACTCTGCGGACGTCCGCGTGCTGTCGAGCTATCCGGACAATGACACGCCGGTCGAGGCCGACGCCATGGTGACGCGCCTCCCGGCTTTGGCCTTGGGGATTCTCACCGCCGACTGCACACCGATCCTCCTGGCGGATGGCGATGCCGGGGTCATCGGGGCAGCCCATGCCGGCTGGCGCGGTGCCGTCGACGGCATTGTCGGCAGGACCGTGGCCGCGATGCTAGAGCTGGGCGCCATCCGGGGCAATATCGTCGCCGCCATCGGACCCACGATCAGCGGCGAGAATTACGAGGTGGGCCCCCACTTCATGGACGATTTCATCAAGCTGCGGCCCGATGGCTGGCGCCACTTTTCGCTGCCAGCCGGCGGGCGGGCGCATTTCGACCTGCCCGGCTTCGTCGAAGCTGAACTGGCAACAGCGGGCATCAGCAAGATCGAGCGTGTCGGGGGCTGCACCTATGCCCATCCCGAGCGGTATTTTTCCCACCGCCATGCCACTCATCAGGGCACCAGGACCGGCCGCCAGATTGCCATTATCGGCCTGACCTAATTCTTTAGCCATCATCCCTTTGATCCGTTGCGCCGTCCGGAACGAGTCGCTAAAGGTGCCCGTGAAACTGAAAGGTCTTCTCCCGGAAGACCGGTTGAGACAGGATCGCGCCCATGAAGCTGGTGACCGGCAATTCCAACCGGGCCCTTGCCCAGGCTGTCGCCAGCTATATCGAGCTCCCCCTGACGGACTGCACGGTCAAGCGCTTCGCGGACAAGGAAGTCTACGTCGAGTTGCATGAGAATGTGCGTGGCGAGGACGTGTTCATCCTCCAGTCGACCAGCTATCCGGCCAACGACAACCTGATGGAACTGCTGATCCTGACAGACGCGCTACGCCGCTCCTCGGCCCGGCGCATCACTGCCGTCGTCCCCTATTTCGGCTATGCCCGGCAGGATCGCCGCGCCACCGGCCGTACGCCGATTTCGGCAAAGCTCGTGGCCAACCTGATTGCCGAGGCGGGCGTCAACCGCGTCATCACGCTGGACCTGCACGCCGCCCAGATCCAGGGCTTCTTCGACATTCCGACCGACAACCTCTATGCGGCGCCGATCATCACGCGCGACATCCTCGACAACTACAAGCTCGACAACACCATGATCGTCTCGCCGGACGTGGGCGGGGTGGCCCGCGCCCGCGCCGTGGCGCAACGACTGGGCACGGACCTGGCCATCGTCGACAAGCGCCGCCCCAAGGCGGGCGTATCGGAAGTGATGAACATCATCGGCGATGTCTCGGGCCAGGCCTGCATCCTGATCGACGACATCGTCGATTCCGGTGGCACGCTGGTCAATGCCGCCGAAGCCCTGCTCAAGGCCGGGGCCAAGGAGGTTTCGGCCTATATCACCCACGGCGTGCTCTCCGAAGGCGCTTCCGAGCGCATCGGCGCCAGCAAGCTCAAGGAGCTTGTGGTGACCGATTCAATCGAGGAGACCGAGGCGCAGCGCAATGCGGGCAACATAAGGCGCATGTCCATCGCCCCGCTGATCGGCGAAGCCATCGCCCGCACCGCCAGCGAACAGAGCGTCTCGAGCCTGTTCGACTAGGCCTTCCCAAGACCATCCAGTTCATGACCAGCCAAGCCATTCACGTCGCCCTCATCTTTGACGACAACTTCTGGGCGCCGGCTTATGCCACCATGCGTTCGGTCTGCCTGTTCAGCCGCTCGCGCGAGCAGTTGGTATTCCATCTGTTGCATCGCACCCTGAGCGACGCCCATCGCGCCGACCTGTTGCGAATTACCGAGGAATTTCCCGTTCAGCTGCGCTGGTATGATCTGGACCAGTTGCCGCTCTTTCAGGAGTTGATAGCCCGCATCCCCGAGCAGGGTCGCCTTCCCAATATCTTTTATGCGCGGCTGTTGATCGACCGCTTCGTCGCTGACGATGTGAAGCGCATGCTTTACCTGGACTGCGACATGCTCGTCCGGGACGATCTCGGCGCCCTCTACGAATGGGACCTCGACGGCAAGCCCTTCGGTGCTGTCAGGGATACGTCAGGCGCATGGATCGTGGCGGGGCGCGATGTGCGGGCCAATCGGGACATCTTCGATGTTGCCAATTCCTACTTCAACTCCGGCCTGTTGCTGATGGACCTGGCCGCATGGCGGGCTACCGATCTGGTGGGTCACCTGCAACGCGCACAGGCCCAGGGGCTGATGCAGCGGATCTACTATGACCAGGATCTGCTCAATCTCATTTTCAGCAACAACTGGCAGCGCCTGCCCTGGCGCTGGAACCTGATCGATCCCAAACCCGTCCACGAAAGTCTCGACCCCGCGATCATACATTATACCGGGGTGAAGAAGCCTTGGAGCCTCCTGGTCGGCATGCGGCGGTCGGTGGCTTTTGCCCGCTTCTATCGCCATGTCATGACCAACGAGCTGTTCTACGCCTTTGCCCGGCATCGCTGGAAAACCTGGTGGCGGAAAAAGCTCCGCTTCGGGCGTTAGGCTCCGGTGAACGTCCTCTCGGCAAATGAGGCAGTTCGCGGCGCTATGCGGCGGCGCAAACGGCGAGATCGCAGGGCGGCCGGCCCTTGCCGCTTGCTCCGCCCGGCCCTTTCCGCTATAGCCCGCGCCATGAAGCGCTCGTCACCCCTGGAGGACGGGCGCGTATGCTGTTGTAGTGACGCATACACCAACCAGAATGGATATTTCCATGGCTGCCACGACTAAGGTGCTCAAGGCACAGGCGCGTGAGGGAGTGGGCAAGGGGGCCGCTCGTGAACTGCGCCGTCAGGGACTCGTTCCTGCTGTTATCTACGGTGACAAGAAGGCTCCCGTCACCGTCGCCCTCCTCTACAAGGACATCCACAAGGCAATCTATGCCGGCGGCTTCAAGTCCCACATCCTCGACCTCGACGTCGACGGCACCACCCACAAGGTGATTCCGCGCGACTACCAGCTCGATCCGGTCAAGGACTTCCCGCTCCACGTCGATTTCCTCCGCGTCGGCAAGGGCACCAAGCTCACCGTCCAGGTGCATGTCAACTTCATCAATGAAGAAGCCAGCCCCGGCCTCAAGCGCGGCGGTACGCTCAACGTCGTGCGTCACACCGTGGAAGTCTCGGCCCCGGCCGATGCCATCCCCGAGGAGATCACGGTCGACCTCACCGGTTTCGATATCGGCGATTCGATCCACATCTCGGCTGTGACCATGGACAAGGGCGTGACCCCGGTCATCTCCGACCGCGATTTCACCATCGCCACCATCGTTGCTCCGTCGGCGCTCAAGTCGGCCGGCGATGACAGCGAAGAGGCTGCAGCCGAAGGTGAAGCCACGGCCGAGTAATCGCGCCGCGCACTTTCTGCTATAGAGTTGAGGCGGCCTCCGGGTCGCCTCTTTCGTTTCGGAGCATGGCATGAAGCTGCTTGTCGGCCTGGGCAATCCGGGCAACCAATATCAGGGCAACCGCCACAATATCGGCTTCATGGCGCTCGATGCCATTGCGCGCGAACATGGCATCAACCAGTTCCGCTCCAAGCATGCCGGTCTTCTGGCCGAGGGCAGTATCGGCGGCGAAAAGGTCATCCTGCTCAAGCCGCAGACCTTCATGAACCGCTCCGGCGACAGCGTCCAGCAGGTCGCCAAGTTCTACAAGATCGCGCCCGAAGACATCATCGTGTTCTATGACGAGCTGGACCTCGCCGCCGGCAAGGTGCGGGTCAAGGTCGGGGGCGGCAATGGCGGCCATAACGGCTTGCGCTCGATCGATCCGCAGATCGGGCTCAACTACAAGCGCGTGCGGCTGGGCATCGGGCATCCGGGCAAGGAATTCGTGACGCACCACGTGCTGGGCGACTTCGCCAAGGCCGACCAGGCCTGGCTGGACCCGCTGCTGGACGGCGTGGGCAAGCATGTCGGCCTGCTGCTCAAGGGCGATGACAGCGGCTTCATGAACAAGCTGGCGCTGGCGACCAAAGGCGGCGAGGAGCCGGCGGCAAAGCCGGCGCCCAAGGCGCAGAGCCATATCCGCCAGGCGCGGCCCGCAAGGCCCCAAGCCAAGCTGCCCGAGAGCGGCCCGATGGCCAATATGCTCAAGAAGCTCTTCGGCGACCAATAGACGCTAGGCCTGCCGCGCATTGACATCCTGGCCGATCCGACCCAAGTGGTGGCCAACAGTTTCCGGAGCTTCCCCATGGGTTTCAAGATGGGCATTGTCGGCCTGCCAAATGTCGGCAAGTCGACCCTTTTCAACGCGCTGACTCGCACTGCCGCCGCGGCGGCGGCCAATTTCCCGTTCTGCACCATCGAGCCCAATGTGGGCGACGTGCCGGTGCCCGATGCACGGCTGCAGAAGCTTGCCACCATCGGCAAGTCGGTCAACGTGCTGCCGGCGCGCATGAGCTTTGTCGATATCGCGGGCCTGGTGAAGGGCGCCTCCAAGGGCGAAGGGCTGGGCAACCAGTTCCTCGCCAATATCCGCGAATGCGACGCCATCGCCTATGTGCTGCGGTGTTTCGAGGACAGCAACATCATCCACGTCAACAACCGGGTCGATCCCCTGGCCGACGCCGAAGTGGTCGAGACCGAGCTGATGCTGGCCGACCTCGAAAGCCTCGAGAAGCGCCGCACCGGTGTCGAGAAGAAGGCCAAGGGCAATGACAAGGAAGCCAAGGTCACGCTCGAGCTGATCGACCGCTCCCTGGTGCTGCTGCGCGAGGGCAAGTCGGCCCGCTTCGTCGAGCGCTCCGCCGAAGAGGAAAAGGCGTTCCAGGAGCTGCAGCTCCTGACCTCCAAGCCCGTGCTCTATGTCTGCAATGTGGACGAAGGCTCGGCTGAGAACGGCAATGCCATGAGCAAGCAGGTCGAGGACTATGCCCATGCCAATGGCGCGGGCGTCGTCATCATCTCGGCCGAAATCGAAAGCCAGCTGGCCCAGCTGCCCGACGAGGAACAGGCCGAATACCTGGAATCGCTGGGCCTGCACGAGCCGGGCCTCAACCGTCTGATCCGCGAGGCCTATGACCTTCTGGGCCTGCAGACCTATTTCACCGTCGGCCCCAAGGAAACCCGCGCCTGGACCATCCACAAGGGCGACAAGGCTCCTGCGGCAGCCGGCGTGATCCACTCCGACTTCGAACGCGGCTTCATCCGCGCCCAGACCATCGGCTTCGATGATTTCGTGGCGCTCGGGGGCGAAGTGGCGGCCAAGGAAGCCGGCAAGGCCCGCGACGAAGGCAAGGAATATGTCGTCAAGGACGGCGACGTGATGCTGTTCAAGTTCAACACCTGAGATACGGCTACGTGCCACCGATAGAGAAAGGCCGCCTTCGGGCGGCTTTTTTTTGCGCCGGGAGTGGCCGAGCTTACCTTTGGACTGGACGCCTTGGCGCGGCTGTAGAGAGTGGGCAGGCAGCGCCCGGAGGAACGACCTATGCCCAACCCAAAGATCACCTTCATCGGCGCCGGTTCGGCCGTGTTCATGAAGAACATCGTCGGCGATATCCTGCAGCGCCCCGCGCTCGCCGGCGCCACGATCCGCCTGATGGACATCAACCCGACGCGGCTCGAGGAAAGCGAGATCATTGCCAAAAAGCTGATCGCCACGCTGGGCGTGCCGGCACAGGTCGAGACCTTTTCCAACCAGCGCCAGGCGCTGGACGGGACCAACTTCGTCGTCGTCTGCTTCCAGATCGGTGGCTACGAGCCGTCGACGGTCATCGATTTCGACGTGCCCCGGAAATACAACCTGCGCCAGACCATTGCCGATACGCTGGGCGTCGGCGGCATCATGCGCGGGTTGCGTACCGTGCCGCATCTGTGGAGCATCTGCGAGGACATGCTGGCCGTGGCGCCCGACGCCATCATGCTCCAATACGTCAACCCGATGGCGATCAATACCTGGGCCATTGCGGAAAAGTACCCGACCATCAAGCAGGTTGGCCTGTGCCATTCGGTGCAGGGTACGGCCATGGAACTGGCCCATGACCTCGACATCCCCTACGAGGAAATCCGCTACCGCTCGGCCGGCATCAACCACATGGCCTTCTATCTCAAGTTCGAGCATCGCCAGGCCGATGGCAGCTATCGCGACCTCTATCCCGACCTCGTCCGTGCCTATCGCGAAGGCCGCGCGCCCAAGCCGGGCTGGAACCCGCGCTGCCCCAACAAGGTGCGCTACGAGATGCTGACCCGGCTGGGCTATTTCGTCACCGAAAGCAGCGAGCATTTCGCCGAATACACACCCTACTTCATCAAGGAGGGCCGCGAGGACCTGATCGAGAAGTTCGGCATTCCGCTCGACGAATATCCCAAGCGCTGCGTCGAGCAGATCGCGGGCTGGAAGCGGACTTCGGAGGAGTATCGCGAGGCTGATCGCATCGAGGTCGAGCAGAGCAAGGAATATGCCTCCTCGATCGTCAACTCGGTCTGGACCGGCGAGCCTTCGGTGATCTACGGCAATCTGCGCAACAATGGCGTCATCACCAGCCTGCCCGACAATGCCGCGGTGGAAGTGCCGTGCCTCGTGGACGACAATGGCCTGCAGCCGACATATATCGGCGAGCTGCCACCCCAGCTCACGGCGCTGATCCGCACCAATATCAACGTGCAGGAACTGACCGTGCGAGCGCTGATCGATGAGAATCGCGAGCACATCTACCACGCTGCCATGATGGACCCGCATACGGCCGCCGAGCTCGACCTCGAGCAGATCTGGAACCTTGTCGACGATCTCACCCAAGCCCATGGCAGCATGCTGCCGGAATGGGCGCGCGGTTAGCGCCGGCAGCGACGCTTGGCCCGGTTCCATGCCCTGAGCGGGCAGCCGCTTTGCAGAATTGATCGGGCGACCTGTAATCCCGTTAACCTTCGATTAACCATAGCGGGCCACCCTGAAGGCGTTCTGAGTGTAAACCGTTGGGGGCTCAGAAAGCGGCGACAATGTACGACATTGATAAGTACTTCTTCGAACCCGACCCCGAAGCGACCGAGGCTCTGGTAGGACTGCCAGTGGCTGACGTCGAGCGGGATCTGATCCTGGCTACCTTGCGGCATACCGACGGAAATAGAACACATGCCGCAAATGTCCTGGGCATTTCGATCAGGACAATGCGCAACAAGCTGCGGGAATATGCACAAAGCGGCGTGCTGATACCCGCGAACGCCACACAAGACTGATAGTGAAAAGGCCCGCTGTTCTGGCGGGCCTTTTCGTGCGCCCAGAGCGCAGCGGGCGTGCAGACCTCCAGCCCTAGCGATTCTCCCCCACCAAGAAATGGCTTGCGGCGCCGGCCGGAACCGGGTTGCCTTGCGCCGCCAAAAAGCGCAAAACACAGGTTGACGTATAGGGCAAGCAAATGACCAATCCTGTCACCAAAGATCGGCTGCATTTCGAAGACCTGACCATCGGCCAGATCATCGAACTGGGCCATGTCCGCGTGAGCAAGGAGATGATCTTCGACTTTGCCCGCGAGTTCGACCCTCTCCCTTTTCACCTTGACGAGGCGGCGGCCAAGGCAAGCCTTCTGGGCGGGCTCGCCTCAAGCGGCTGGCAGACGGGCGGCCTGAGCCTGCGCATGCTGGTCGACGCCTTCCTCTCCAAGGTCGCCTCGGCAGGAGGCCTGGGCTTTTCCGATCTCAAGTGGAAGAACCCGGTCATGGCGGGCGACACGATCGGCGGCACGGTGACCATCGCCGACCTGCGCCGCTCCGCCGGCCACCCGCAATGGGGCATCATGAGTCTCGACTTCGACGTCAGGAACCAGAAGCACCAGCCGGTACTGACCATGCGGCTGGCCAACCTGATCGATACGCGCGATCCGGGAGCAACGGCATGACCCGCTGGTTCGAGGATATCGTCATCGACGAGGTTTTCACGCTGGGCAGCCACACCTTTGCCCAGGACGAGATCATCGCCTTCGCGACGATCTACGATCCGCAGTATTTCCACCTCGATCCCGAGCAGGCAAAGCACAGCCATTTCGGCGGGCTGGTGGCCAGCGGCTGGCACACGGTGAGCGTGGGCCATCGCAAGATGGTGGATGCGCTGTTTGCCGAGGAGGAACGCCTGCGCGCCGAGGGCAATGAGCCGGGCGTCTCCGGGCCCTCCCCGGGCGTCAATTCCATGGTGTTCAAGGTGCCGGTGCGTCCCGGCGATACGGTGAGCTACGAACTCGTGGTGACCGGCAAGCGGGCCTCCAACTCCATCCCCGGCTGGGGCCTGCTGTTCAATCGACTGACGGCGACCAACCAGCGCGGCGAACTGGTCTATCGGGCCGAACTGGTCGGCTTTTCCAAGCGGCGAGACTATCGGATGCCGCTGCAGCAGAAACTGTTGCTGGCGCTCACCAGAATGCCGCTGATCGCTCGCTTGCTCAAGCGCGGCTCTTGAAAGCTGTTCCGCACAACGGCACTCTCACCGCCATGCGCCGAATCGCCCTCATAGCTGCCCTCACCGCCCTGGCCACCACCCCGGCCCTGGCTCAGACTTACACCGGCAACTGGGCCTGTCGCGACGCCACGACCGCCAAGGCGGGGATATTGACCATCTATGGCGGGGTCTATGGCTTTGCCTCGACCGTGGTGAAGGACCCAAGCTCGGGCACCGGCACCATCACCATCTATGACGATGGCGTCGCCTTCAACGACGGCAATCTCAAGGTCGCCCGCAACATGACGGCGGGCCGCATGATCCCCGATCCCACCTATGGCACGGCTATCCAGCTCGAGACGCCAGACGCCATCGTCATGCTCTGCACGCCGCGCTGACGCCCCGGTCCCCCCGCTCAAATCCACCGCAAACGCGGATTTGTCGTTCGGGGGTTGAACTTTTCGCCGGATCGTTCATTTGTGTCGTGCGGCGCCGGGCCCCTCTGGCGAGAGCACCTCATGCTCTCGTGATGTCGGAGCTGCTCCAACTTCATGGAGAAAGGTCCGGCGATGGAATCGCTTCTTGCCGCCCTCATGGGCGATTTTCTGGGTACTCCCGTCTATTTCTGGGTGGCGTTCATTACGATCGTCATCGCGCTCCTGGTCTTTGACCTGGGCATATTGCACCGCGACGAACATGAGATCGGCGCCAGGGAAAGCCTGACGCTTTACGGCTTCTACGTTGCCATAGCGATGGCGTTTGGCGGCTGGGTCTGGTGGCAGCGCGGCGCGGAGGCCGGGCTCGAATTCTATACCGGCTACCTTATCGAGCAGAGCCTGGCGATGGACAACATGTTCGTCATCGCCACCATCTTCGGCTTCCTGGCCATTCCCCGCATCTACCAGCACCGCGTGCTGTTCTGGGGCATCCTGGGCGTCATCGCCTTCCGCGCCATCCTGATCGGACTGGGCGCCGCCCTGGTCAACGAGTTCAACTGGATCCTGTTCGGCTTCGGCGCCTTCCTGGTGTTCACCGGCATCCGCATGTTCAGCCACAAGGACGAAGAGCCCGACATCGAGAACAATGCGGTGTTCAAGTTCCTGACCAGGCGCTTCCGCGTGACCAAGGAACTGCATGGCCGCAATTTTACGGTCCAGCAGCCCGACCCCAAGACCGGAAAGCTGGTGACCTGGCTGACGCCGCTGGCGGTGGCGCTGATCATGGTGGAAGTGGTCGACCTGATCTTTGCCGTGGACTCGGTGCCTGCCGTGTTCGCGGTGACGCAGGACACGTTCATTGTCTATACCTCCAATATCTTCGCCATCCTTGGACTGCGGGCGCTCTACTTTGCCCTGGCGGCCGCGATGAACCGCTTCCGCTACCTGCAGGTCTCGCTGGCGATCATCCTGGTGCTGGTCGGCATCAAGATCTTCCTCGTGCCGCTGCACATTCACATCGATACACTGCTCAGCCTGATCGTCACGATCTCCATCCTGGCCGGCGGCATCGTCTTCTCGCTGTGGAAGACCCGCGACGAGCCCGATATCGGGGCAGAGCAGGCGCCCGAGACGGGGCAGCTGGAACCCTGACCTGAGGCAACAGCGGGCCGGCGGTTGACGCCGGCCCATCGTTTTTCTATCTTTTGTCGCATTCCAAGATGAGGTTGCGACACCAATGATCTGAAAACTTGCCCCGAACGCCCGACACCTTGCCTTGCCGTTCCGCGCCTGCGCGTGACCGGTAGAGGACGGATGCCGTTCAGCGCGAGATCAGGTCATGGCAGATGCCCGCCCCAGCGGCCGGCCATGCTTCCCTTCCACTGAACCATTCCCGGCGTTCCCAGAACCACGCTCCATCGCGCGGCGCCTTGCGCTGCGCCGTTTCCGGACCCCGTTGCCGCGTTGAAAGCGCCGGCGGGGAACAGATGAGGTTTTGTCCATGCCCAAGAACATATTCCAACGCCCGCAACCCGTGACGCGGGTGCACAACGTACCGCGCCATGGCGCGCCCATCCCGGTGCGCAAGATCGAGGCGAAAAGGCCCGGCCAGCCTAGGCAGGAGGCGACCATGTCCCTGCCCGCGCTTGAGGCCCTGCTGAAATCGTCCCGCGAGTGACTTCGGGGCCCGACGCTGCGGCGCCGGGCCCTCCTGTACCGGTCTTCTGCACGAGTATTGCCGCATTTCCGGGCTAACCGAACCCGGTTGCACAGGAGGAGACCACGATGGGCCAGATCAACGAGATCGTATTCGATTGCGACAAACCGGCAAGGCTTGCCCGCTTCTGGGTTGGCCTGCTCGATGGCTATGCCGTGCGCGACTATGACGAGGCCGAAATCGCCCGCCTCGCCGCCCTCGGCCTGACCCCCGAGACCGACCCCACCGTCATGGTCGACGGACCGGGCCCGTCGATCTGCTTCCAGAATGTCGAGGGCCGGCGCTACGACAACAATCGCGTCCATTTCGATATTGCCGTGAGCGACCGCAGCGGCACGGTCGAGCAGCTCAAGCAGGCCGGCGCCGAGGTCGTGCGGGTTCTCCCCACCTACACGGTGCTGCGCGACCCCGAGGGCAACCAGTTCTGCCTGGTGGACGAACGCGAGGCTATCGCGGCCTGAGCCTGTCGTTGCTGACAGCCCCTGTCAGGACCATGACGCATGTTGGAGGAACACCAGAGAGGAGTTCCACCATGTCCCTGATCGCCCGCTGCCACTGCGGCGCCACCCAGATCGAATTGCCTGCAGTGCCGGTCTCGGCCGGGCAATGCAACTGCACCTTCTGCGCCCGCACCGGCGCCGCCTGGGCCTATTACAAGCCCGGCGAGCTGACCTTCCTGGCGCGGAACGGCGAGCAGATGTATTCGACCAATCCCGACATGCATCAGCACTATTTCTGCGGCACCTGCGGCATGCATACCTGGGGCGAGTCGCCCGATTGGGCCTCGATGTACAATGCCGACGGCACACCCAAGAACGGGGACCCCAGCGCCATGCCCACCGCGCGCATCCAAGCCATCAACCTGCGCCTGATCGATGATCTCGACTGGTCAGGGATCAAGGTCGAGCACATGGATGGGCGGCACAACTGGTGAGCTCAGTGGCCCTCGAAGGCCATCAGCGCTGATACGGCGACGCCTTCGGCCCCAAGCCTAGCCGCGCCGCCCAGGTCCGGCAGGTCGATGACGAAGGCCGCATCGCTGACGGTGGCGCCGGTGCGGCGCAGCAGCCCGACGGCAGCTATGGCTGTGCCACCGGTGGCGATGAGGTCATCGACCAGCAGGACCTTGTCGTCGCCATCCAGCACATCGGCATGGATCTCGATCGTGTCGACGCCATATTCGAGCGCATAGTTCTGCCCGATGGTCTCCCCGGGCAGCTTGCCCTTCTTGCGCACCGGCACGAAGCCGACGCCCAGCGCAATGGCGACGCCCGCGCCGAAGATGAAGCCGCGCGCCTCGATGCCGGCCACATGGGTCACGCCCTGCCCGCGATACTGGCCGGCGATGCGCTCGACGCTTTCCTTGAACCCCTCGGGATGCTCGATCAGCGTGGTGATGTCGCGAAACAGGATACCCTTCTTGGGATAGTCCGGAATCGTGCGCACGAGAGCCTTGAGGTCGAGCGGCATGGGGTACCTGTGTGAAGGAAGAAAAAGAGGTGGCGCTAGCGGCGGCCGACAAGATGCCGGGCGATGACGCCTGCATTATAGGCCGCCGAGCGGGTGACGCTGATCGCGGTCTCGCGCGCCTTGGGATTGCTGGCGACAGCATTGAGGCCGGCGCGCACTACGGGATGCCGGCTCATGGTGATGGCTGCGCCCACGACAGTCACTGCGATGCGGATGGCGGACATGTCGGCTCCCTCGGCGGATGATTGCGCTGCATGGAATATTGCGGTGCGCGGCCCGAATGGCAAGAGGCTGATGCGCCTGTGATGGCGGTAAAGCAAAGGGCCCGCTGGGGGCCCTTTGCATTGATAGTTCGGTATTGCCGCGGGCGTCGACTAGTGCTCGATGCCCTGCCAGATGCGGCGCTTGGTGGCGTACATCAGGCCGGCGAACAGGACGAGGAACAGCAGGACGACAAAGCCGGTCTGCTTGCGTCCGGCCAGGTGCGGCTCCGCCACCCACATCATGAAGGCAGCCACGTCCTGCGAATACTGCTCGACGGTCAGCGGCACCTCGACCTGGCCCTCGGCCACTTCGTAGGTGATCTGCTCATCCGACAGCGGCGGCGCCATGCCGATCGCGTGGCCGGGGAAGTAGTCGTTGTAGTACTTGCCTTCGGGCAGTTCGAACCCTTCGGGCGCTTCGTCGTGATAGCCGTTGAGCAGCGCGTGGATATAGTCCGGGCCGCCTTCGGAATAGCCGGTGAAGTAGTTGAACACCCAGGACGGGAACGGATCGGAGACGCCACGGGCCTTGGCCAGCACCGAGAAATCGGGCGGGAAGGAGCCGCCATTGGCATCGCGAGCATCCTGCTCGGTGGCAAAGGGCGAGGGCCAGCGATCAGCCGGGACGGCGGTACGGAAACCACCATCTGCCGTGGCGTCGGCGACTTCGTATTCGGCTGCCAGCGCCTTTACCTGCTCGTCGGTGAAGCCAGGCCCACCGGCCTCCGCCAGGTTGCGGAAGGCCATCAGGCGGGCGCCGTGGCAGCTCGCGCAGACTTCGCGGAACACCTGGAAGCCGCGCTGCAGCTGGTTCTCGTCATAGGTGCCGAAAATGCCGGCAAAGCTCCAGCTCTGCTTGTCGATATGCGGGGTCGAGTGATCCTGCGCCAGGGCAGGAGCTGCCAGACCCACAGACAGCGCCAATGCAGCAAGAGTGGTCTTGATATTCATCATGGTCCTTCCCCTCCTTACGCGTGCGACTTGCTCAACACGCTTTCCGAGATGCTGGTCGGCAGGGGCCGAGGCTTCTCGATGCGGCTGAGGAGCGGCAGAACGACGAGGAAGTGGATGAAGTAATAGGCGGTGCAGATCTTGGCGAGCACCACGTAGATGCCTTCAGCCGGCGCGGCACCAAGATAGGTGAGGCCAATGAAGTTCACGACGAAGAGCCAGTAGAACCACTTGAACATCGGGCGGAAATTGCCCGAACGCACCTTGGACGAATCCAGCCATGGCACGAAGAACAGGATCAGGATCGAGCCGCCAAAGAAGATCACGCCACCGAGCTTGGAGTCGATGAACAGGATGTTGAAGTCGATGGCACGCAGGATCGCGTAGAATGGCAGGAAGTACCATTCGGGCACGATATGGGCCGGCGTCACCTGGCTGTTGAACTCGATGTAGTTGTCCGGATGACCCAGAATGTCGGGCGCGAAGAAGGCGAACCAGACGAACGGGATCAGGAACAGCACCATCCCGAACGCGTCCTTCATCGTGTAGTACGGATGGAAGGGCAGCGTATCGCGGCTATCCTTGACGTCGACGCCGGTCGGGTTGTTGTTGCCGGGCACGTGCAGGGCCCAGATGTGCAGCGCCACGACCGCAGCGATCACGAAGGGCAGCAGGTAGTGCAGCGAGAAGAAGCGGTTGAGCGTCGGATTGCCCACCGAGAAACCACCACGCAGCAGCTCGAGCAGCGGATTGCCGATGACCGGGATGGCCGCAAAGATGTTGGTGATCACGGTCGCGGCCCAGCCGGACATCTGACCCCAGGGCAGCACATAGCCCATGAAGGCGGTGGCCATCATCAGCACGAAGATCAGCACGCCCAGGATCCACAGGATCTCGCGCGGCGCCTTGTAGGAACCGAAATAGAGACCCCGGAAGATGTGGATATAGACGGCAGCAAAGAACATGGAGGCGCCCACGGCGTGGAATGCCTGGATCATGCGGCCACCATTGACGTCACGGCGGATATGCTCGACCGAGTCGAACGCCATCGCGACGTTGGGGGTGTAGTGCATCGCAAGGATGACGCCGGTGACGATCTGGATACCCAGGCACATCACCAGGATCGCGCCGAACGTCCACCAGTAGTTGAGGTTCTTGGGCGTGGGGAAGTCCATCAGGTGCTCTTTGGAGAACCGGATGATCGGCAGGCGTTCATCGAGCCACTTCTCGATGCCGGTGCCGGGTGTATAGGTCGAATGTTCTGACATCGGAGTCCCCACTAACCGATCTGGACCAGCGTATCGCTGATGAATTCATAAGGCGGCAGCACCAGATTGGTGGGCGCGGGGCCTTTGCGGATACGGCCGGCGCTATCGTAGTGCGAACCGTGGCAGGGGCAGAACCAGCCATCGAAATCGCCGGCATCACCCACCGGCACGCAACCGAGATGGGTGCAGTTGGCGATCATGATCAGCCACTGCTCGTGGCCTTCCTTGGTGCGCTCTGCGTCGGTGGCGGGATCCTTGAGATCGCTCAGCGGCACGGCCCTGGCTTCCTCGATCTCGGCCGGCGTGCGATGGCGCACGAAAACCGGCAGGCCGCGCCACATGATGGTGACCGACTGGCCCTCGGGAATGTCGGAAATATCGAACTCAATGCTGGCCAGAGCCAGGGTCGAAGCGTCCGGGTTCATCTGGTTGATCAGTGGCCAGACAGTCGCTGCGGCCCCAACCGCCGCTACCGAACCGGTTGCAACGAAGATGAAATCCCGTCGCGACTTTGAATGTTGAGCTTGCGTGGCCAAGGTCCGTATCCCCGTACAATCACATCAGACGCGGCCGGCGTGGCAGGCAATTTCGCATTGAGCGGAATCAGCAGCCGTCCGCCCTCAAGCGGCCCGTCAGTTGCGGTTCTTTTTGCACTGTCACAGGAACTTGTCCAGTGTGCCGGCAATGACACCGCGTAAGTGCGACACTATACCCGGTTCCGCTCCTTGCCGGGCAGCCGCAATAGCTGCCAAGCGCCCCCAGCCCGACGGAAAGCCCATGCCTGTCGATCTCGCCCTCTACCAGCCCGACATCGCCAACAATACCGGCACGCTGATCCGCCTTGGCGCCTGCCTGGGCACCACTATCCACCTCATCCATCCCACCGGATTTCCGTTCTCGCCCAAGGCACTGGCGCGAGCCGGGCTCGACTATGTCGACCATGCCAGCGTCCAGGAACATGCCAGCTGGAGCGCCTTCGACGCCTGGCGTCGCGATGCCGGTCGCAGGCTCGTGCTGTTGACCACCAAATCGACGACATCGGCCTATAGCGTGTCCTACCAAATGGAGGACATCCTGATGGTGGGAAGGGAAAGCGCCGGGGTGCCCGACGCCGTGGCTGAGGCGGCCGAGCTTCGCGTACGCATTCCGATGCGCGAGGGCTTGCGCTCGATCAATGTCGCGCTGTCCGCGACCCTTATACTGGGCGAGGCAAAAAGGCAGACTGACGGGTTTACAGCGCTGACATGACGGTCCATTCCAGGCACACCATGACACTCCCCCACGATATCGACGACAAGAAAGCCACCGCCCAGGCGTGGTTCCGCATCCTGCGCGACCGGATCTGCGCTGCCTTCGAGCAGATCGAAGCCGAGGTCTCCGGCCCCAATGCCGAGATGGCGCCGGGCGGGTTCGAGATAAGCCCGTGGGACCGGGCCGCAGGTGGCGGCGGCGAAATGGGCATGCTGCACGGCCGGGTGTTCGAAAAGGCGGGGGTGCATGTCTCCACCGTCCACGGCCAGTTCTCCGAGGATTTCGCCAAGCAGATGCCTGGCACCGAGGCTGGCGCGGGCTTCTGGAGCTCGGGCATCTCGCTGATCGTGCATCCCTGGAACCCGCACGTTCCGGCCGTGCACATGAACACGCGCATGATCGTCACCGGCAAGCAGTGGTTCGGTGGCGGCGCCGACCTGACGCCGGTGCTCGATCGACGGCGGACCCAGGAGGACAAGGACACGCAGGACTTCCACGCGGCCATGCGCGCTGCCTGCGACAACCGTCCCGGGGTCGACTACCAGCGCTACAAGGAATGGTGCGACGAGTACTTCTTCCTGCCCCATCGCAACGAGCCGCGCGGCACCGGGGGCATATTCTACGACCACCACAATTCGGGAGACTGGGACGCCGACTTCGATTTCACCAAGGCGGTGGGCGAGGCGTTCCTCGGGATTTATCCCGATTTGGTGCGTCGCAATTTTGAGACAGAGTGGACGGAAGCGGACCGGCACGAGCAATTGGTGCGTCGCGGCCGCTATGTCGAGTTCAACCTGCTTTATGATCGGGGCACGACCTTCGGGCTCAAGACCGGTGGCAATGTGAATTCGATCCTCTCTTCCATGCCGCCGGAAGTGCGCTGGCCATAAAGGAAACCGATGGGCCTGACCGATATCCACATTGCCGGCTATCGCTCGGTCCGCTCGATACATTTCCCGGTACGGCAGCTTTCAGTGCTGGTTGGCGCCAATGGCGTGGGCAAGACCAACCTCTATCGCGCGCTCGAACTGGCGCGTGCGGCCGCGACGGGCGAACTGTCGCATGCCATCGCCCGCGAGGGCGGGCTTGGCTCGGTCATGTGGGCGGGCGAGCGCAGGGCGAAGGAGGCGCCACGCATGGTGTTGCGGATCGGCCTCGACGATGTGCTGGCCGGCGACAGCGGCGGCTTCCGACCCACATACGAAGTCGAGATCGGCTTTGGTGATGCCCGCTACGAGGCCATTTTCGGGCTGGAGCCGCAGATCAAGGCCGAGGCGCTGACCATCCGGCATGGGCGGCGTGATGTGGCGCTATTGGAGCGCAAGGGCGCTGCCGCCTGGTATCGCGATGATGCCGGCAACCGCCGCCAGCTGGAAGAGCCTCTGCTGGCGGGCGAGACCGCGCTTTCCGCCTTGCGTGGCACCCTGCCGGAACTCGATGCCGTGCGCTACATGCTATCGGCCTGGCGCTTCTATCACGGCTTCCGCACCGATGCCGATTCTCCCCTGCGCAGGCCGGCCCTGGCGATAACCGCGCCCATGCTCGATGCCGATGGCGGCAACCTCGCCGCGGTATTCGCCACCCTCGCCCATATCAAGCAGGATACGAGCGACCTGCATGCCGCCATCGAGCACGCCTTTCCCGGTGCACGGCTCGACATTCCTCCGCCCGGCAAGGATGCCAGCTTCTCCCTGGCCTTCGCCGACATGCCCAAGCGCCAGTTCGAGGCCAATGAACTCTCCGACGGCACGCTGCAATTCCTGGCGCTGATGGGGGCGCTGCTGGCCTACCGCCTGCCGCCACTCATCGCGCTCAACGAACCGGAGGCCAGCCTGCACCCCGAATTGCTTCCCGCATTGGCCCGGATCATTGCAAAGGCGGCGGAACGCACCCAAGTGTGGGTGGTGACGCATTCCCGGATCTTGGCCGATGCGCTGCAGGACCAGGCCGGCGTGATCCCCCGCACCGTCATCCGCAAGGATGGCAGCACGTGGCTCGAAGGACTGAGCCGGTTCGGGGATTTCGACGACGATTAGGCGGAACTCGCGTCATCGGCTAACGTTGTGCATTCGCACATCGTCAAACCATGGAGATGAGCAATGAAACGCTTTGAATCTGGATCGCTGATCCCAGGCGC
>JADKLW010000356.1_pt1 | contig 20365 bp, 22 predicted proteins | sample 8641881 | NCBI WGS metagenome assembly JADKLW01 (sample SAMN16272185, study PRJNA661076) | feces metagenome | isolation source: fecal sample from diarrhoea affected cattle B | host: Bos taurus | place: South Africa: Lokaleng Village, Mahikeng | collected 2019-09 | reverse complement strand
ATGGAACCGACGACACGATGAAGCTGCTGCGACGAAAACCCCTTTCACTGATCCTGATCGGACTGATCATCGCTGCATTGAGCATGGTGCTGCCAGCGTTTTGGGGCGTTCCGATAATGACCGGAATCTGGTTCGAATATAATATTCCCATCATCGGAACGGTGGGCACAGCCTTATTTTTTGATATAGGTGTTTATCTTGTGGTGGTAGGTGTTGTGCTCACTATACTATTCACGATATCACAAAGTACGCATTAATGGAATTACTACTCGTCATACTAATCGGTATTCTATATGCCACCGGCATCTACTTCATTTTGAGGAGAAGCATGGTCAGGCTGTTATTAGGTATCCTGATTTTGGGCAATGCGACCAACATGCTGATTTTCCTGCTTGGAAACATCACAAAGGCCAAACCGCCGGTGATTGACGCATCGCTGGAAACATTTGCCGACATCTATGCCGATCCGGTTCCTCAGGCGTTAATCCTTACAGCAATCGTCATCAGTTTCGGACTGACATCATTCGCCATCGTTTTGCTGAAAAGAGTATATGCGCTGATCGGTTCCGATGATCTCGACGACCTGAATACTCCTGAAGAAGAAGATTTATGAACGACAATTTTGTAATAGCGCCGGTTTTAATCCACCTTTTTTCCGCTTTGCTGATGCTGGTCTTCTGGCGCCGTACGGTTACGCACCGCGTTATTAGTATTGCGGCAGCCATGGTCGGACTGGTGATATCATTTGTCCTCTTCCGAAACGTGTTCTACGGCGATATTATGACTTTGACCGCTGCCAGTTGGAAAGCACCATTCGGGATCGTTTTTGTTGCCGATACCTTTAGTGCGCTACTGGTGCTTTTAACATCGGTTGTGGCGCTGGCTGTATCGATATTTTCGGCTGTGGGCGTGGGAAGAGCGCGAATGCTTTACGGTTACTTCCCCATATTCCACTTCCTGATAATGGGACTTAACGGTGCATTCCTAACAGGCGACATCTTCAATCTTTACGTTTGGTTCGAGGTTATCATAATCGCATCTTTCGTACTGCTGACACTTGGAGGCCGTAAGGCACAGCTGGAAGGCGCGGTGAAATACATGGCGTTGAATATTTTGGCATCCACCTTTTTCCTGACGGGAATCGGGATACTTTACGGTATTACCGGTACGTTGAATATGGCCGACCTTGCGCAGAAAATCCCATTGGTGGCCAACCAGTCGGTAGTCAACCTGACGGCCATGTTTTTTTTGATCGGATTCGGTATTAAGTCGGCAGTGTTCCCACTCTATTTCTGGCTTCCATCATCCTATCACACACCACCGTCGGCCGTCGCAGCTGTTTTTGGAGGCTTACTGACAAAAGTCGGCCTTTATGCCATGTTTCGCGTTTTTACCTTAGTTTTCACGCCCGACGATTTCATGAAAATCGTTTTTCTGGTGATTGCTGTAATGACCATTCTGACCGGTGCTCTCGGGGCATTGATAAAAACGAATATTCGCCGATTGTTCTCCTATTTGATTGTTTGTCACATCGGCTTTATTGTTGGCGGACTTGGTCTCTACACCCATCTGGCAATTTTAGGCGCGGTTTTCTACCTGATACATGATATCATCATTAAAACTACTTTGTTCCTGATCGCAGGATTGATCAGGCAAATGCGCGGAACGATGGATATGAACCGTCTTGGCGGCCTTTACGGAAATTACCCTAAATTGTCGTTGGTAATTGCGCTGGTACTGTTTTCATTGGCAGGCATTCCGCCACTGTCGGGTTTCTGGCCGAAAATATACCTGATTGAAGCCTCTTTTCTTGTAAATAACGGATGGATGATTGCCGGAATCATCATAGGAAGTTTCATTACATTGTATGTTTTGGCGAAATTATGGGCGTCTATTTTCTGGAAAGAGGCATCGACCGACGCAATAATACAGGATAGCTTCGCAGAAATGGACGCAAGCAGGAAAATATTCTTTGTTCTGCCGATATTGTTATTGGCGGCAGTTACGCTTTACCTTGGTTTCAATGCCGAAATGATCATAAACATTTCAGACAAAATCGCCACTGAAATGATGGACACCACCCCGTATGAAAAGGCGGTTTTGGGCGAATAAATATAAAAATTATGGTAAAACAGTTTTTGATGAACTTATTGCTGTCCTTTATTTGGGTGGCGCTTACCGGACAGATGTTCTACACCAATTTCCTGTTCGGTTTTATCGTGGGCTATTTTATACTTTGGGTGATGAATCGCGATACCAAGGACCGAAGGTATTTCACCCGAATTCCCACAGCAATCTATTTTGCATTTTATTTTCTTTATGAGATGATTGTCGCCAATATTCAGGTTGCATTCGATGTTGTCACACCAAAATATTTTTTCACGCCCGGAATCATAAGTTATAAGATGGTCGCTAAAACCGATATTGAAATCAATCTTCTTTCCACCGTGCTATCGCTGACACCGGGCACAATGGTACTTGACATCAGTGATGACAACACCACTTTATATCTTCATGTGATGTACCTTCGCGACAAAGATGCTTTCAGGGAACAGATAAAAAATGGGTTTGAGAGGAAACTACTGGAACTATTGAGATGAGTATACAAAGCTACTTTGATTTTGTGATTTTTCCGATACTGACGCTGTCGGCTTTTCTGGTGCTTATCAGATTAATCAAAGGTCCCGACGTGGTTGACCGCGTGGTGGCGCTCGACTTGGTCATTACAATCGGTATCGCAACAATTGCCGCATATAGCATACGCACAAAGCAGGCAATTTATCTGGACGTGGCGATGATGTTGGCACTGATCGCCTTTCTTGGAACAATTGCCTTTTCATATTATATAAATCAAAAGAACAACAATGATTAATATTTTGATTTGCGTATTAAGCACTTTGGGAGCGCTCGCAATTTTAGCGGCCGCGATCGGCGTTCTCCGAATGCCTGATTTCTATCTCAGGCTTTCGGTTACTGTAAAGGCAGCAACTCTCGGAGTAGGTTTGTTCCTGGTATGCGCGGCCATACTTTTCCCCGATGTATCAGTAACAACCAAGTCAATCGCAATTATTTTCTTCCTGGTTTTAACTGCCCCGGTTGCCGCGCACCTGATAGCCCGCACTGCCTTTAGAAGTGGTGTCGACCAATGGAAAGGCACCCAAAATGAAGTGGCTGATGAAATGAAGAAGCAGCAGGACCCAAAGAAGGAATTGTAGTGAGTTCAATAGGACGCTTGAAACAAACGGGAAAACAAAAAGCCGCTTGCGCGGCTCTTTCATAATCAATTTCCGATATTTCTACAGAAGTTTATCCAGAAGTTCCTGCAGAGCAGGATCTGAAGGGCGCGGTGCATTTGCATCGACCACATTACCTTTAGGATCCAATAAGATAAAACGCGGTATGCCGGTGATGCCATAATCTTTAATGAACTGTGAATTCCAGTCATTATCGGCAAATACCTGTACTCCGCCAAGTTCTTTTTTAGTCACCATGTCTTTCCATTTCTGATGATCTTTCTTGGCATCGATCGACACACCCACAAAGGTGATATTCTTTCCGTGGTATTTCTTTTCAATCTCTTTCATCGACGGAATCTCGCGAAGGCAAGGTCCGCACCAGGTTGCCCAAGTATCAATATAGACATACTTCCCGCGCAAATCCTCCAATTTGGTCGTACCGCCTTTATGGTTTTCGTAGTCAAAGCTTGGCGATGGCTTGCCTACCATATCGTTGACCGCTAATGTTTGTTGGAACATTTGCATGATTTGGTTGGCTTCGGCCAATACGACGCGGCCTGCGAGCGCTTTAAAAGTAGGATCGAGCTCCTCATCGGCCAGCATACCCGACAATTGCTCGTTGCGCTTAGCAACCGATTCGGTGATTTCGGCTTCCGATTTCAATTTCATAAAACCCTCTTCCATCCTTTCATCGATAAGTGCTTTTTGAGCGAGAAAGTTATTTTCTTTTGATCCCTTACCGGTGAAAACAATCGATTCGTCAAACATTTTCGCATCCATTGTCAGGTTCAAATCGTATCCATTGTCGAGGTACAACATGGTAACTTCGGTGCCATCGCCAAGTTGATGCATACCAGGTGTCACTGTAAACGTATCGGAAAACTTGCCATCTTTTCCGACAATGACCTGCTTAAACTTTTTGGGTCCTAAAATCGTAATCGTATCGCTGTTGCGATTGTCGATCTTCGCTGCAAATTTCATTGATTGCGCCTGCACACCCAGAGCGCCCAATAGAAAAAGAAAAACTATATTCTTCATGATCAAATATTTAATGATTCGTAAATGTAATTTTTTTTTGAATATACCATATACTAAAATTATAATTTTGATACTGTCGTCGTACTTTGCGTTAGGGATGGCAGCGGTTATCCTTTTTAACGGCGAGCGGCAGGGAGCGGGAAAAAGATAATAGCGAACAGCCCGGCCGTCGGGCAACGCCATAAAAATAACAGTATTTCACAGTGACAAGCCCCAATTCAACTTTATCTCTTTAAATTTGCAACCTAAATTTTTTGTAATGTACAGAAGTCACAACTGCGGCGAACTGACCGCAGCTCATATAAATTCGGAAGTTACACTTGCCGGATGGGTCCAGAAATCACGCGACAAAGGTTTTATGAACTGGGTCGATTTACGCGACCGGTACGGAATTACCCAACTCGTATTTGACGAAAGCCGTACCGATAAATCTGTTTTTGAAAAAGCCAAAACACTGGGCCGGGAATTCGTGATCCAGGTGAAAGGGACGGTTATCGAACGCGAATCCAAAAATTCAACGATGGCTACCGGTGATATCGAAATCCTGGTTTCGGAACTTACCATTTTAAACGCGGCGATCACGCCACCTTTTACGATTGAAGATGAAACCGACGGCGGCGAGGACATCCGGATGAAATACCGATACCTCGACATTCGGCGGAATCCCGTTAAGAACAGTTTGTTATTCCGGCATAAAGTCGCGATGGAAGTGCGTAAGTATCTATCCGACTTAGATTTTTGCGAAGTTGAAACGCCCTACCTTATTAAGTCGACGCCAGAAGGTGCGCGCGATTTCGTGGTGCCTTCCCGAATGAACCCGGGCCAGTTTTATGCGCTTCCGCAGTCGCCTCAAACCTTTAAACAACTGTTGATGGTGGGCGGAATGGACAAATATTTCCAGATCGTGAAATGTTTCCGCGACGAGGATTTGCGCGCCGACCGCCAACCGGAGTTCACTCAGATCGATTGCGAAATGGCATTTGTGGATCAGGAAGACATTTTAAATGTTTTTGAAGGCCTGACGCGCCATTTGTTGAAAGAGCTCAAAGGTGTGGAGGTCGAGAAATTCCCGCGGATGGCCTACGACCATGCAATGAAAACCTACGGGAACGACAAGCCGGATATTCGATTTGGGATGGAGTTTGGCGAATTGAATGCTGTTGCGCAACACAAAGATTTTCCGGTATTCAACTCGGCTGAGCTGGTAGTCGGGATTGCGGTTCCAGGCGCCGGCAACTATACGCGTAAGGAAATCGATGCGCTGATCGACTGGGTAAGAAGACCCCAGGTGGGCGCTGGCGGAATGATCTATGTGAAGTGCAATGACGACGGGACTTATAAATCATCGGTCGATAAATTCTTCGATCAGCAGGATTTGCAGAACTGGGCTGAGATTACCGGAGCCTCTTCAGGCGACATGATTTTTATACTTTCGGGCCCGGCTCATAAAACGAGAACGCAGTTGAGTGCGTTGCGAATGGAACTTGCCACACGCCTCGGACTTCGCAAAGCCGATGAATTCGCACCTTTGTGGGTAGTGGATTTCCCGTTATTGGAATTTGACGAAGAATCAGGCCGGTATCATGCAATGCACCATCCGTTTACTTCGCCTAAACCCGAAGACATGGCCATGTTGGAAACCGATCCCGCAAAAGTTCGGGCAAACGCCTACGATATGGTTTTGAACGGAAACGAGATTGGCGGCGGTTCGATCAGGATTCACGATAAGGCGACCCAGCAGCTGATGTTTAAATATTTAGGGTTCACCGACGAGGAAGCTCGGAACCAATTTGGGTTTTTGATGGACGCTTTTCAGTTTGGAGCGCCGCCGCATGGCGGATTGGCATTCGGCCTTGACCGCCTGGTGGCTATATTGGGCGGACAGGAGACCATACGCGACTTTATCGCTTTTCCGAAAAACAACTCGGGCCGCGATGTAATGATAGACGCGCCATCGATAATCGACGAAAACCAACTTGCGGAATTGAGCATAAAATTGGATTTAGGCAAACAATAACGGCATGGTAATACAGGAAAAGTCTGTGTATCAATTATTTTTATAAAAATTTAACACAGTGGGTATCTTCGTATTATATTAAAGATTACATTTGTCGCATTATAAATTATTATTACAATTACAATGCGTACAGGTACAGTTAAATTTTTCAATGAGTCTAAAGGTTACGGATTCATTACAGACGAAGAAACAGGAAAAGACATTTTCGTTCATGCTTCAGGAATCCGCGCGGAAGAACTTCGCGAAGGTGACCGTGTAAGCTACGAAGAAGAAGAAGGAAGAAAAGGTAAGGTTGCTGCTCAGGTGGTAACTATCGAAGACTAGATATATAGCACTTTAGTACCTATGAATGTTTGAAACGTTCCGATTTTATCGGGACGTTTTTTTTTGTGCCTGATTGTAAGTAGCATGTCGATGTAATCAAGGGAAGCTGACGCATGAATTGGGCGATTTTACTGGTTTATTTATAATGAGTAAAAATTATGCGGTCACATTATACCCATTATGGCTAATTTATGATTTTTAGGTTGCTAATTAAGTAAGGAGGCCTATCTTTGCACTTAAATTTTTTACGTCAAAAATTCACTATGCAATCAACTCAATTCGACTATTTTCCGATCGTGATGCAAATGTTGCTGGCCGTAGGATTTGTAGTAGGGACAATCATCGTATCAAGCTATCTGGGACCCAGCCGAAAATCGAAAAACAAGGATAAAAACTTTGAGTGCGGAATCGAATCGGTAGGAAATGCCCGGATTCCATTTTCGGTTAAATATTTTCTTGTTGCGATATTGTTTGTTTTATTCGATATCGAAGTGATTTTCATGTATCCATGGGCGGTTAATTTCCGCGAAATGGGCATGGAAGGAATGCTGAAAATGTCAGTTTTCATGTTACTGCTACTCGTTGGTTTCTTTTACGTCATTAAGAAAAAAGGCCTGGAGTGGGATTAAATTTTATTTCAGATTTTAGAATTCAGATTGTAGGTTATTCTGAAATCTAAAATCTAAAATCTACAATCATTATGAGCGATACAGATAAAAAATATAACATAGTCGACGCCCCGGAAGGTTATACCGGCGAAGGCTTTTTCGCTACCAAACTCGACTCGGTTGTCGGGATGGCGCGTGCCAATTCGTTATGGCCATTACCGTTTGCGACTTCGTGCTGCGGAATTGAATTCATGGCGACCATGGCGTCACACTATGATGTGGCACGTTTTGGTTCGGAACGGATGAGTTTCTCTCCCCGACAGGCCGACATGCTACTCGTAATGGGAACGATCGCCAAGAAAATGGCGCCAATCTTACGTCAGGTTTACGAACAAATGGCCGAGCCACGTTGGGTTATCGCAGTTGGAGCATGTGCTTCATCCGGTGGGATTTTCGACTCGTATTCTGTCTTACAGGGTATCGACAAAGTGATTCCCGTGGATGTTTACGTGCCGGGCTGTCCGCCACGACCTGAGCAAATCCTGGATGGCATCATGCGATTGCAGGAATTGGTCAGAACTGAATCGGTTCGCCGACGAAGTTCTCCGGAATACACAGAGTTGTTGGCATCTTATAACATCAAATAATAAAATGGCCTTAGAAAACCAGTTTATACAAAACACATTAACGTCTGAATTTGAGTCGGCCGTGAGCAACTTTGCCCAGATTCACGACATTCTCACTTTTGAAGCCAATGCCGATTCGGTTATTCAGCTGATTACATTCTTAAAGGAAGATCAGTCGCTTCGCTTCAATTTCCTAACCGATGTGTGCGGAATGCATTTTCCCGATGCCGAACCAAGCCGCCAGTTTGCAGTGGTGTACCATATGCACAACTGGTTTGACAACGTCCGGATCAGGATCAAATGTTATCTTCACGCCGATAAACCGGAAATAGACAGTATCACCGGCTTATTCGTAGGCGCCAATTGGCAGGAACGCGAAACGTATGATTTTTACGGAATAATTTTCAAAGGTCATCCTCAACTTAAACGGATCCTGAACATGGACGAAATGGTTTCATTTCCGATGCGAAAGGAGTTCCCGCTCGAAGATGGCGGAAGAACCGATAAAGACGATCGTTTCTTCGGCAGGACGACCGATAATTGCTAACCGAGTTTAGAAAATACACAGATGTCAGACTTATTACTACCTCCCGAATTGCGTTATGCCGATGTAATCAAACAACGGCAAAATGAAGACGGCAGTGAACTATCGATATTAAACCTCGGGCCCACGCACCCCGCTACGCACGGGATTTTCCAGAACATCCTGCTTATGGATGGCGAGCGTATCGTGGATGGCGAATCAACCGTAGGTTACATCCATCGGGCGTTTGAAAAGATTGCCGAAAACAGACCGTTTTACCAAATCACACCGCTGACCGACAGGATGAACTATTGCTCATCGCCAATCAATAATATGGGTTGGTGGATGACACTTGAAAAAGCACTGAATATCGAAATCCCGAAACGCGTGCAATACCTGCGAGTGATCGTGATGGAGCTTGCGCGTATCGCCGATCACATAATTTGCAGTTCGGTTATGGGCGTGGATACCGGCGCATTGACCGGATTTTTATACGTGTTCCAGTTCCGCGAAAAAATATACGAAATATACGAGGAGATTTGTGGCGCCCGACTTACGACTAATATGGGCCGCATTGGAGGATTCGAACGCGAATGGAGCGATCTTGCTTTTAAGAAACTCGACGATTTCCTTGAAGAGTTCCCAGTTGCATGGCAGGAATTTGAAAACCTGCTTACGCGGAACAGGATTTTTATGGATCGTACCATTGATGTGGGCGGAATTTCAGCCGAACGCGCAATGAACTACGGGTTCACAGGTCCGAATCTTCGTGCCGCCGGTGTTGATTATGACGTCCGCGTAGCGCAGCCTTACAGTTCATACGAAGATTTTGAATTCAATATACCGGTTGGAAAATCGGGTGATTGCTACGACCGTTTCTGCGTTAGGAATGCCGAGGTTTGGGAGAGCATGAGCATCATCAAACAGGCATTGGCCAAAATGCCCGAAGGTCCGTATCATGCCAATGTTCCCGATTATTACCTTCCGCCGAAAGAAGATGTTTACACCAATATGGAATCACTGATTTACCATTTCAAAATCATCATGGGCGAAGTTCCCGTGCCGGTTACCGAGGTTTATCACGCAGTTGAAGGTGGAAATGGCGAACTTGGATTCTATCTGATCACCGATGGAAGCCGTACGCCATACAGATTGCATTTCAGACGACCGTGCTTTATTTATTATCAGGCTTACAATGAAATGGTCAAAGGACAAATGTTGTCCGATGCGATCGCGACATTGTCGAGTTTGAATGTAATCGCCGGAGAATTGGATGCGTAGGGCTTTCAGAATTCAGATTTTAGATTTTAGATTTTAGATTTTTTTGATTGATTAAAATTATAACAAACACTATTATAAGATGATTATAAGAATTTAGAGATGACAGATAAGAGCGATATTTTACAACGAAAGGCCGCTCAATCTGAAATCTTAAATCTTAAATCTTAAATACATATAGATGGAACGTTTACACATACAGCAGCAAATCAATATCACCCCGGCGCTGACCGATCGGATCAATGAATTGTTGAGCCACTATCCGGCTGATAAAAAGAAATCGGCTTTACTGCCCGTGCTGCACGAAGTTCAGGATGCGCATGACAACTGGCTCAGCATCGAATTGATGGATAAGGTTGCCGAAATTCTTGAGATCAAACCGATTGAAGTCTACGAAGTAGTCTCGTTTTATTCGATGTTCAATCAGAAGCCGATCGGTAAATACATGTTTGAATTCTGCCTTACTTCTCCCTGCTGCCTGAACGGAGCCGAAGATCTCATCGACTATACATGTGATAAACTCGGAATCCAGAAAGGTCAAACCACTCCCGACGGCCATTTCACCGTCAAAGGTGTCGAATGCCTCGGAGCCTGTGGCTATGCGCCCATGATGCAATTAGGCGATTTCTATAAAGAGCATCTGAACAAAGAAAAGATCGATCAGTTGATTGCCGACTGTAAAGACAATAAAATCAACTTGCACTAATAATCATGTCTAAAAAAATATTATTAGAGAACATAAACATCCCCGGAATAAAGGGCTACGAAGTCTATCGTCAGCATGGCGGATATGCTTCGGTTGAGAAAGCGCTGAAACTCACTCCGGATGAAGTTGTCGAAGAAGTGAAAACTTCCGGTCTTCGTGGCCGTGGAGGCGCGGGTTTCCCCGCCGGAATGAAGTGGAGCTTTATCGATAAGAAATCGGGAAAACCACGACATTTGGTTTGCAACGCCGACGAATCGGAGCCGGGAACGTTTAAGGACCGCTTCCTGATGGAATACATTCCGCACCTGCTAATCGAAGGAATGATTACTTCCAGCTATGCACTAGGCGCGCACCTATCTTATATCTACATCCGCGGCGAATACATGTGGATCTACAAAATTTTGGAAAAAGCGATCGGTGAGGCAAAAGCCAATGGATGGCTTGGAAAGAACATAAAAGGTTCGGGCTACGATCTTGAATTATATGTTCACTGCGGTGCCGGAGCTTATATTTGCGGCGAAGAAACAGCATTGATCGAATCATTGGAAGGCAAACGCGGAAATCCCAGGATCAAACCGCCATTCCCGGCAGTTTCAGGACTTTGGGCGAATCCAACCGTGGTGAACAATGTCGAGACAATCGCTTCAGTGCCGTGGATCGTCAATAATTCGGGTGCCGAATATGCTAAAATCGGTATCGGAAGATCGACGGGAACAAAATTGATTTCAGCATCCGGACATATAAAAAATCAGGGCGTTTACGAAATCGAACTCGGTTTAAGTGTGTACGAATTCATGAACTCGGATGAATATTGCGGTGGAATGATAAACGACCGACCACTCAAAGCATTCGTTCCGGGAGGATCGTCGGTGCCGATTTTACCAGCCAATCTTATCTACAAAACAGCAGCCGGTGAAGACCGTTTGATGACATACGAATCGCTAAGCGATGGCGGTTTTGCCACCGGATCGATGTTGGGTTCCGGCGGATTCATAGTGTATAACGACACGGCTTGCATTGTACGGAACACCTGGAATTTTTCGAGATTCTACCACCATGAAAGCTGCGGACAATGTTCGCCATGCCGTGAAGGAACAGGATGGCTCGAAAAAGTCCTACACAGAATCGAAACAGGATTCGGGCGCGAAGAAGACATCGATTTGCTTTGGGACATCCAGAGAAAAATAGAAGGAAACACGATTTGCCCGTTGGGTGACGCCGCCGCATGGCCGGTAGCAGCCGCAATCAGGCATTTCCGCGATGAGTTTGAATACCACGTGCGTTTCCCAGAAAAAATAAAAAACAGGGATCATTTTGTAGCTGAACCTTTTGAGAAGGTAAAACATTTGGTCGCGAAAGAAGCAGTTTAAAAATAGTCGAAAGTCAAAAGTCGAAGGTTTGAAAGAACGAACTTTACACTTTACACTTTACACTTTACACTTAAATAATGAAAGTAACCATAGACGGTCAAAGTATAGAAGTCGAGCCGGGGACCACCATCCTGCAGGCGGCGCGAATGATTGGCGGCGAATCTGTTCCGCCGGCGATGTGCTACTACACCAAACTTAAAGGGAGCGGCGGGAAATGTCGCTGCTGCCTGGTAGAAGTCGCCAAGGGAAGTGAAGCCGATCCACGGCCGATGCCGAAACTGATGGCATCTTGCGTCACCGGATGCATGGACGGCATGGAAGTCAACAGCAAAAACTCCGAGCGCGTTGAAGAAGCCCGCAAAGGTGTAACCGAGTTCCTTTTGATAAATCACCCGCTCGATTGTCCGGTTTGCGACCAGGCAGGCGAATGCGATTTGCAAAATCTAAGTTTCAAACACGGAAATTCACAATCGCGCTTTATCGAAGAAAAACGGACATTTGAGCCGGAAGATATCGGTCCGAATATCCAGCTTCATATGAACCGCTGCATTTTATGCTACCGTTGTGTGATGGTGGCCGACCAACTTACCGATAATCGCGTACACGGCGTTATGGATCGCGGCGATCACTCCAATATCTCGACGTGCATTTCGAAAGCGATCGACAACGAGTTTTCAGGAAACATGATCGATGTTTGTCCGGTGGGCGCTTTAACCGATAAAACTTTTAGATTCAAACAACGCGTTTGGTTCAACAAACCTTACAATGCGCACCGTGACTGTTCTAAATGTTGTGGAAAAACGACGCTTTGGATGTTTGGCAATGAAATCCAGCGTGTGACCGGAAGGAAAGATGAGTTTCACGAAGTGGAGGAATTCATCTGCAACGAATGCCGATTTGATCACAAAGATCCAAGTCATTGGGTAATTGAAGGTCCGCGTAAATTCGAAAAAGATTCGGTCATCAACCAGAACAATTATACAAGGGATCTTGAAACCGTGAAGATCAACACAGAGAAGCACATTTTGAAAGGACGTGAAGAAGACCGCGTGAAAATCAGTATGGCAGCGGTCCCGTTGAAGCGCGAGGAAGCTGAGAACTTTAACGAAGGAAACGTTTAATATGGACAGTACGCTTATTTTAGAAAAAGGGATTTTCATCGTTATCATTTTCGCGATCACGATGTTAATGGCGATGTACTCGACACTTGCCGAGCGCAAAGTGGCTGCATGGCTTCAAGACCGCGTAGGCCCGAACCGTGCCGGAAAAGGTGGTATTTTACAACCACTTGCCGACGGTTTAAAACTGTTCTCAAAAGAAGAATTCTTACCCGATACACCCAACAAATTCTTATTCGTAGTTGGTCCCGCGATCTCAATGAGTGTCGCTTTAATGACCAGCGCGGTTATCCCGTGGGGCGACAAACTGCATTTGTTTGGCCGCGATATCATATTGCAGGCAACCGATATCGACGTGGCGTTATTGTATGTTTTCGGAGTATTGTCGGTTGGAGTTTATGGGATTATGATTGGTGGCTGGGCGTCAAACAATAAGTTCTCATTGATGAGCGCCATGCGCGCCGCATCGCAGATGATTTCGTATGAAGTGGCGATGGGACTTTCGATCATTGCGTTGCTTATGATGTCGGGCACATTGAGTTTGCGCGAAATATCATTGCAGCAAGCAGGAATGAACTGGAATGTATTTTATCAGCCGTTGGGTTTTATCATATTTTTGGTTTGTTCGTTTGCCGAAACCAACCGTACGCCATTTGACCTGGCTGAGTGTGAGGCCGAGCTTATAGGCGGTTACCACACCGAATACTCGTCAATGCGGATGGGCTTTTATTTGTTTGCCGAATATGCCGCGATGTTCATCTCATCAACGATATTGGCCGTACTTTATTTCGGGGCTTACAATTATCCCGGAATGCAGTGGGCGGTAGATAACTGGGGGGTTAACCCGGCGAATATCATAGGAATATTTGTATTGTTTGCCAAAATCTGTTTCTTCATCTTCTTCTTTATGTGGGTTCGCTGGACGATACCGAGATTCCGCTACGACCAATTGATGCGATTGGGATGGAAGGTGCTGATTCCGCTTGCGATACTGAATATATTCATCACCGGATTTGTGATCCTTTGGGCAGATTCTTAGAAGGCCGGAACATCACTAATAGCCGCGATAGAGCCGGTATCCTTTGTGAATCCGCGACAGCGGGGAGCAAAGATAAAGGCGAAAGCGGGACCAAACACGAATAGAAAAGACGGGGCATGTGCTCCTAAAGAAAAAATAAAATGTCAATAGAAACAATATCACTATCGGGTCGCCGGAAAGAGGTTTCGAACAAAAAGATGACTTTTTGGGAAAGCCTGTATTTGGTGGCGATCGTCAAAGGACTTTTCATTACGGTCAAGCACTTGTTCACACGGCAGGCTACGGTTCAATATCCGGAGCATGTGCGCGAGCGCAGCGATGTTTGGCGCGGACAACATATATTGAAGCGCGATGAACACGGTCGCGAGAATTGTACGGCATGCGGATTATGCGCATTGTCGTGCCCGGCAGAGGCAATTACCATGACGGCTGCCGAGCGCAAGCCGGAAGAGAAACATTTGTACCGTGAGGAAAAGTATGCGTCGGTTTATGAAATCAACATGCTTCGATGCATTTTCTGCGGATTGTGTGAAGAGGCATGCCCTAAAGACGCGATTTACCTAACAGAATCGAAAAAACTTGTCGCATCGAGTTACGACCGAACCGACTTCATTTACGGCAAAGACAAATTAGTAATGCCATTAACCGAGGCGATGAAAAATTCTCAATCAAAACTCAATAACTAATGTCGGCTACCTTAATTATTTTCTGTGTTATGGCCGCGATTACGCTGGCTTCGGCACTGATGACGATCCTTAGCAAAAACACCATTCACAGCGCCATTTATCTTGTGATCAGTTTCTTTTCGATTGCCGGCCATTACCTGATGTTCAATGCGCAATTCTTGGCAGTAGTTCACATCATCGTTTACTCGGGCGCCATCATGGTTTTATTCCTATTTACGATTATGTTGATGAATCTGAACAAGGAAAACGAACCTCACAAAGCGGCGCTGAGCAAGATTGCAGCAGTGGTTGCCGCGTGCATACTGGCGTTGGTGTTGCTGGCGGCTTTTGTAAAATCGAAACCGATTGTTGGAGAGTACCCTACTACGGGCGAAGATTTCCAATCGATCAAAGTTTTGGGCCAGGTGCTGATGAACGAATATATGGTTCCGTTTGAGTTTGCTACCGTATTGTTGCTGACGGCAATGATTGGCGCGGTGTTATTGTCTAAAAAAGAAAAAACGCAGAGAAATGGATAATATACTGAATCAGATTGGCATCGAAAATTACATTTTCCTGGCCACGGCATTATTCTGTATTGGCGTATTCGGCGTGTTGTACAGAAGAAATGCAATCGTAGTATTTATGTCGATCGAGATTATGTTGAATGCGGTGAATTTATTGTTTGTAGCATTTTCGACGTACCATCAGGATGCGTCCGGACAGGTATTCGTGTTTTTCTCGATGGCTGTGGCGGCGGCGGAAGTTGCCGTTGGATTAGCGATTGTGGTTTCGATCTTCAGGAACATCGGGTCGATCGATATTGATGATTTAAAAAATTTAAAAGGATAATCCGGAATGGAGACAGATACAGGTTTGATTCTACTATTATTATTGGCCCCATTCTTCGGGTTTTTGTTCAACGTATTTTTTGGAAAGCAGGTTGGTAAAGGCGTATCAGGAACGGTGGCGACTTTATCGGTTGCGGTTTCATTTTTTGTTACGTTGTTTTTCTTCATTCAGATAAACCAAACCAAAACACCGATTGCGGTGTCATTGTTTGACTGGATACAGATCAGCAATTTCAGGGTGGATTTCGGGATTTTGCTCGATCAATTATCGCTGCTATGGCTGATGTTTGTTACCGGTATTGGCGCCTTGATACACATGTATTCGATCAGTTACATGCATGACGATGAGAATTTCCACAAATATTTCGCATACCTGAATCTGTTTATATTTTTCATGATCACATTGGTTACGGGAAGCAACTTGTTGGTGATGTTCATTGGGTGGGAAGGCGTCGGATTGTGTTCGTATTTACTGATTGGATTCTGGCACAAACGACACGATTACAATGATGCTGCGAAAAAGGCATTCATCATGAACCGAATTGGCGACTTAGGTTTCCTTGTTGGTATCTTTTTACTTGGCGCTGCATTTTCGACGGTTGACTTCACCGGAATGAAAGTCGCTATCACGGCCGGAACTGCCGATACGACGATGCTTGCCTGGGCTGCGCTCGCGTTATTTATAGGAGCTTGCGGTAAGAGTGCCCAGATTCCGTTATACACATGGCTTCCGGATGCGATGGCCGGACCTACGCCGGTGTCGGCCCTGATCCACGCCGCTACGATGGTTACGGCCGGAATCTTCATGATCACCAGAATGGATTTCCTTTTCGGGATCAACGTTGATGCGATGCATTTGGTCAATAACATCATTGCGATTGTTGGTGCCGTGACTGCTTTGGTTGCAGCCACCATCGGATTGGTGCAGAACGACATCAAAAAAGTACTTGCCTATTCGACCGTTTCGCAACTTGGACTGATGTTTCTGGCTTTGGGATTGGGCGCTTATGAAGTTGCCGTATTCCACGTAATCACACATGCGTTCTTTAAAGCGTGCTTGTTCTTAGGATCGGGATCGGTGATTCACGCGATGGGCGGCGAGCAGGACATGCGCCGAATGGGCGGGCTGAAAACCGTTATGAAAATTACATTTGTGACGTTCTTGATTTCGTCGTTGGCTATTTCAGGTATTCCGCCATTCTCAGGATTTTTCTCGAAAGATGAGATTCTGATGGTTGCCTTCCAGCACAATAAAGCATTGTGGGCCCTGGCCTCTTTGGCGTCGATCATGACCGCTTTTTATATGTTCCGATTGTTGTACCTGACTTTTTTCAGGGATTTCCGAGGAACACCCGAGCAAAAACATCATTTGCATGAGAGTCCGTCGTTGATAACCATTCCCCTCATCGTACTAGCGATATTAGCTACGATTGGCGGCGCATTGAGCATTCCCGGCAACAGTTGGCTGAATGATTATCTGGCGCCGGTATTGGCGACGGTTTCTCACGGACACCATTTTGGTGCAACCGAATACACATTGATGGGCTTTGCGGTTTTAGGCGGATTGATCGGAATTGGATTGGCCTATATGACTTACTTCAAAAAGGGCATGGTTCCGCCGGAAGATGCTCAAATCACCGGATTCAATAAAGTATTGTACAACAAGTATTACGTTGACGAAACATACAATGCCATAATCATCAAGCCGATAAACGCCATGTCGCGTTTCTTTAGAGATAAGGTTGAAACCGCATTGACCGCTGTTGTGTTTGGTTTCGGAAGCGTGGCGCAATCAATTAGTGCACGCGGTCGCTTTCTGCAAAACGGTAGTGTCGGTCTTTATCTGTTCGTTTTCGTGATCGGCTTTAGTGTAATTGTTTCGTATTTAATTTTAGCACAATAATTTCTCAGTAATGGATGTAACTTATATTCTGATTTTACTCTTAGCCGGTTCCATTATCACCTATTTTTCGGGTGATAAACTGGCCGCGCGTGTAGCCTTGTTCTTCAGCGTAGCTGCGCTGGCGGGATCAGTAATGCTTCTCTCACAGTTCAATGCAGGCGAAGCGATCGGCTATTCGAAATTATGGGTAGCTAAACCGCAGATTTACCTGGCGTTTCAAGGCGACGGATTCTCACTGGCGATGCTTTTGTTTACCACCGCTTTGGTTCCACTGATAATTTATTCATCGTTTGGCAGTATAATCCAAAATGCCCGAAGTTTCTACGCATTGGTAGTATTTATGGCATTTGCAATGGCAGGGACATTCCTTGCCGCCGATGGTTTTTTATACTATATCTTTTGGGAGCTTGCCCTTATACCGATTTATTTCATTGCACTTGTTTGGGGTCATGGCGATGCCGAGCAACGCAAAAAAGCAGTCATCAAGTTTTTCATTTATACTTTCGCCGGCTCATTGTTTATGCTGGTTGCATTCGCTTACTTATATCAGAAAGCCGGCAGTTTCCTAATTGGCGATTTAATGGGAATTCAGTTGACACATACCGAACAACTTTGGATTTACGGAGCATTCTTCCTGGCATATGCGATTAAAATCCCGCTAATTCCATTTCACACCTGGCAGGTTGCTGTGTATCAAAAAGCGCCAGCAGTTGGTACAATGTTGCTTTCGGGAATAATGCTTAAAATGGGATTGTATAGCGTTATTCGTTGGCAGTTGCCGATTGCGCCAAGTGCAGCAAAGGAATTATTATACATTGTGGTCGGACTCGGAATTGCAGGCGTGATTTACGGATCTATCGTCGCTCTGCGGCAGAAGAACATCAAGCGATTATTGGCTTATTCGTCATTGGCGCACGTTGGCCTGATTGCAGCCGGAGCTTATTCACTTACACTTGACGGACTTCGCGGTGCGGTTTTACAGATGATGGCGCACGGTTTTGTAATCGTGGGATTATTCTTCGCAGCTGAAATCATTTATCGCCGTTACGCTACCAATGAAATTGCGAATTTAGGCGGAATCAGAACGATGACACCGAAATTCTCGTCGATGTTCATGATTTTGGTATTGGCATCGGTCGCCTTGCCGTCGACTTTCAACTTTGTTGGCGAGTTTATGGTGCTGTACGGACTTTCACAAGTCGATATTTGGTTGGCAATCTTGGGCGGACTAACGATTATTCTCGGAGCTTACTACATGCTGAAAATGTATCAGCACACCATGTTGGGCGAGACCAATACAAAACCGTTTGCCGACCTGAATATTCACGAAACTGCCGTAATGGTAATTATTGTTGGCGTTTTGTTTTTCTTCGGACTGTATCCGAAACCAATCAGCGACCTGATCACGCCGTCATTGCAACAGATATTAGTTTTTATAAATCGTTAACCCGTCATATTTAAGATGTATACATTAATAGCTATTACCGGATTGGGTGTCATTTGTCTCCTGTTGGAAATTTTCAATGTGAGAAAAGCCATCGTACCTGTTACTATAGTAGGCCTGTTCGGAGTTTTAGGTTTAACAATTTCAGAATTCGATGCACCGGCATCCTATTACAATAATATGGTTGTGGTGAACAACTACTCGGTCACTTTCTCAAGTTTATTCATAGTGCTTACCATATTCCTGGTGGCCATGAGCCGAAATTTCTATCATACGCAGCAAAGCAAAATTTCCGATTTTATTGCCATTAAAATATTCCTTTTGGCCGGAGCGGTTGCAATGGTGTCTTTTGGAAACCTGGCAATGTTCTTTCTAGGCCTCGAAATCCTGTCGATAGCACTGTACATTTTGGCGTCAAGCAACCGACTTGAAATTAAAAGCAACGAAGCGGGAATGAAATATTTCCTGATGGGCGCCTTCGCCTCCGGTATTTTGTTGTTCGGAATCTGCCTGATTTACGGTGCCATGGGCACTTTCGATATTGCTGAAATTAGCGAATTAACTTTATCGGCTGAATTGCCAGATCGCTGGTTTTTCATAGGTTTAATACTAATGGTCATTGGCATGTTATTCAAAATTGCGGCCGTACCTTTCCACATGTGGGCACCCGATGTCTATGAAGGTTCTCCAGCACTAACTACTGCAACCATGAGTACGCTGGCTAAAGTGACTGCGATGGCTGCATTGTATAAATTGCTGATGGATATGCATGTGCCGTATTCTGATGTCTTCGGGACGCTGATAGCGGTTGTATCAATCTTATCGATGACTGTCGGCAATATCATGGCGTTGCGTCAGACGAATGTAAAACGGATGCTGGCCTTCTCGGGAATTTCGCATGCAGGATTTATGCTGATGACTTTGCTAGGCAATAATGATATGGCAGGAATCCTGTTGTATTATACGGCTGCTTATGCGCTGGCCGGGATTGCAGCGTTTAGCGTGCTGCTGTTCGTTTGCCAAAACAAGGACAATGAAGATATTAATAATTTCAACGGACTTGGAAAAACGAATCCGTTATTGGCAGCCATGCTGACTTCCGCCCTATTGTCGATGGCAGGGATACCGATTTTCGCCGGATTTTTTGCGAAGTTTTCACTGTTCACCGAGACAATAGAATCCGGATTTTTGGTTGTGGTGATTGCTGCGGTAATCAACTCAATCATCAGTATAGGCTATTACTTTAAGCTGATCTTGGCGATGTATACAAAGGAAAAAACAATCGACCGACCGCAGTCATCACGTCTTTTCGCGACTGTAGCGGTGATAGCGATAACATTAAATCTGATATTGGGCTTTGCGCCGTCATTGTTGTTGGGCTTATTTCCATAGATACCGAAAGCCAAAAGACAATCAATAGAATCATAAAACTCCTAATTAAGGAGTTTTTTTTGTTAAGTACCGGAGCCGGAGGCTTCCTCTGCGGGTTTGACTCCGACCCATAAAAAAAACCTCTCGAAAAGAGAGGTTTTTAAGTACCCGGAGCCGGAGTCTTCCTCTGCGAGTTTGACTCCGACCCATAAAAAAAACCTCTCGAAAAGAGAGGTTTTTAAGTACCC
>JADKLW010000285.1_pt2 | contig 20450 bp, 26 predicted proteins | sample 8641881 | NCBI WGS metagenome assembly JADKLW01 (sample SAMN16272185, study PRJNA661076) | feces metagenome | isolation source: fecal sample from diarrhoea affected cattle B | host: Bos taurus | place: South Africa: Lokaleng Village, Mahikeng | collected 2019-09 | reverse complement strand
GCGCCGAGGACATCGACTGGTTCCTGCCGCACTATTCCTCCGAGTTCTTCCGTGACCGCCTGGCTGAGGGGCTGGCCCGCATCGACTTCGCCATTCCGCAGGAGCGCTGGTTCACCAACCTGACGCGCAAGGGCAACACCGGCGCGGCCTCCTTCTTCATCATGCTCGACGAGCTGTTCCACAACGGCCAGCTCCGCGCCGGCCAGCGCCTGCTCGGCTACGTGCCGGAAAGCGGCCGCTTCTCCAGCGCCTTCCTGCACATGACCGTGGTCACGCCCGATGAAGCTTGACGAGGTCCCGCAGGACCCCAACAGCAGCTACGGTGGCCATAGCAAACTGCTCTACGCCGTCGACGAGCAGGGCCGCTACTGCGGTATGCAGAGCGCTGGCTGGGAGCCGGAGTCCTATTCCACGCAACTGGCCGTGGCGCAGCTCGAAGAGCAGGAAGCCCAGGCCCTGACCGAATGGCGCAGCGGGCAGGCCTCGCCGCTCAAATGCCTGATGTACCGCTATCGTCTCGACGAGCCGGCGCTGGCGCAGGTGACCGGCTTCTGGCAGTGGCGCATTCGTCGGCATTTCCGGCCCGCCATCTATCGCCGGTTGTCTATCGGGCAGCTGACCCGTTATGCCGAGGCCTTCGGCCTGGATGTCGCCGAACTGATCCGCTATCAGCAGGAGCTACCGCGATGAGCACCTTCCAGCATCGGCAGAGCGCTCACTGCGAAAGCGGCGTGATGGCCAATCTGCTGACGCACGCCGGTCTGCCCATGAGCGAACCGATGGCGTTCGGCCTGTCTTCCGGGCTGGCGTTCGCCTACCTGCCCATCGTCAAGCTTGGCGGCATGCCGCTGATTGCCTACCGGATGCCGCCGAAGCACATCATCAAGACGCTGAGCAAACGCCTCGGTGCGCGGCTGCACACCGCTACCTTCCGCCAGCCGGAACAGGGTCGCCTGGCGCTGGACCGCGCGCTGGCTGAAGGCCGTCTGACCGGCCTGCAGAGTTCGGTGTTCTGGTTGCCCTATTTCCCGCCGGAGATGCGCTTTCACTTCAACGCGCACAATCTGCTGGCCTATGGCCGTGATGGGGACGACTACCTGCTCAGCGATCCGGTATTCGAAGAGCCGGTGCGTTGTGCCGGTGCTGATCTGCAGAAGGCCCGTTTCGCCAAGGGCGCGTTGGCCGGCAAGGGGCTGATGTACTGGGTTGAGGATGTACCGTCTGAGCAGGACTGGGATCGCCTGGTGCGACAGAGTCTGGTTTCCACCTCGCGTATTCTCGACGGCATGCCACTGCCCTGGATCGGCATTCGCGGCATCCGTCATCTGGCCGCACAGATCCGCAGGCTCGATCCGGCGCAGACCAAGTACAACCGCCTCTATCTCACGCATATCGTGCGCATGCAGGAAGAGATCGGCACCGGTGGCGCCGGCTTCCGCTTCATGTACGCCAGCTTTTTGCAGGAGTCCGGCGCGTTGCTGGGCGATCCGGCGCTCAACGACATGGCCGTGCAGCTGACACGCATCGGTGACGACTGGCGCCAGTTCGCCTCGGCTTGCGTGCGCCAGTCGCGCAACAAGCAGGGCGACAGTGACTTCAATGCCATCGCCGGGATGCTGGAAAGCATTGCCGTGCAGGAGCGCGAACTGGTGCGGCGGCTGGCGGACTGGGCCAGACGCTAGCTCCGCTGTAGGTCGTGTTAACCGAAGCGTAACCCGGCGATGAGGCTGACAGCGGAGGCCCTACGAGCCCAGTTCCAGCCGCACAACCTCAACTGAATCGCTCAGCGCCACGAAATCCCGCGCGCTGAGTGCATCGCCGCCATTCTCCAGCACCAGCGCCTGGACGCAGAATCTGTCCTGCTCGTCTTCCTCGACCAGCAGCACCAGCCCCTGCCGGATCTGCGCCCGTTCCAGGTCGTTGCCCGCCAGATCGAGCAGATGCCCCCAAACCTGGGGGCCGGCACCGATAAACAGGTTCGGCCCCTGCAGGCCCAGTTGTTGTGCCACATGAAAGCCTGCGGCATTGCTGACGCTGTTGACGAACTCGAAGGGCTTGGGCAAGCGCTGTTGGGCGCAGACGTTCTCCAGCAGCGCGAACATGTTCTGTCGCGCCGGGTAGGTGGCGGCGAGATAAAGCCCGGTGTCTGCCTGCAAATGCGCCTTCAGCGGCGCGGCAGCAAGCAGTGCCAGCAGCGTCAGGCGGTCCGTGCGCCGTGGCGGGTTGGGCAGGTGACTGCCCAGGGCTGCCTTGAGTTCGCTGTCGCTGTGGTTGCGACCGCGGACTTCGCTGGCGGCGATTACCTTCATGGCGTGATTCCTTGCAATACCAGGCTGGCGTTGTTGCCACCGAAGCCGAAATAGTTGGCCAGCATCAGACTGTGGCCGGCTACTGCCAGCGGTTCGGCGGCCAGTGGCAACAGCGCCTGTCCGGCGTAATCGCAGCCTGGCAGTGAGCCTTGGCGCAGACTCTCCAGCAGCAGCAGGGTTTCGCTGAGGCCGCAAGCGCCCAGCGTGTGTCCCAGATAAGGTTTGAGCACGCACAACGGCGGCAGCGCCTGGGCGAAGGTGCGGCGCATGCCGTTGCTTTCAGCCAGGTCATTGGTCTGAGTGGCAGTGCCGTGCAGTTTGACCAGGGCGATCTTCGCCGGCTTGGTTTTTGCGCTGTACAGTGCGCGACGCATGACCCAGTCGATATGGCTGCCGTCCTCGGCAGTGTTGGTCAGGCTGCTGGTGTCGCAGGCGCTGAAACCGCCCAACAGCCGTGCCAGGGGCGCCGGGCCGGGTTCGCAGGCGAGCATCACGCTGGCGTAGGCCTCGCCGAGAATCAAGCCGTCACGTTCGGTATGGAAAGGGCGATAGGCCGCGCTGGGGCTGGTCAGTTCCAGCACACCGAAGCCTTGCCGGGTGACTTCGCTGGGCGTTTCGAAGGCCACCACCAGCGCGCGCCGGTAGTGGCTGCGGGCAATCAGCCGCGCGCCATAGAGCAGTGCATTGGCGGCGCTGGTGCAGGCGGTATTGAGGGTGAAGGCGCCGGCGAAACCCCACTCGCGACGGAGCTCTTCGGCCAGGGCGTCAAGTGCCGGGGCCATCTGATTGCCGGTTGCCTCACCGGCTGCAACCCGCGCCTCGATGGCCGCGATATCCAGCGTGGTTGAAGCAAGAATCAGCAGGCAGTCGTCCAGCGCGCCACCCTCGCTGCTGGTGCGGATCAGCTGTTGCAGGCGCTGGCGCAGATCCAGTGGTGCGCCGGCAACAGCCAGATACGGACGTTGCTCATGGCGCTCGTGCAGCTCGAACCACTTCGGCTGCGGCAGCCGACCCTCATGGCAGGCAAGGGCAGCGTCCTGCAGGTTTTCGCCCAGGGCGCTGCACAGTTGAGCGGATTGCAGGTAGACCGGCTTCACGAGGTCAGCCTGATAAAGGCAGCAATGCTGTCGATGCTGTTGAGAATGCGCCGGCCATCCCTGGCGCCCTCGATGCGTACGCCGTAATGCTGTTGCAGGGCCAGTGACACCTGCAGCGCGTCGAGGCTGTCCATCTGGATGCGGCTTTGCTGACCGAACAGTGGCTCGTCGTCGGCGATACTCTCCCAGTCGATATCGTCCTGCTTGTCGCATTCGCGGATCAGCAACTGCTTGAGCGCCTGTTTTAGTTGTGTGTCGTCCATTGCGTGTCGTTCAGTCGTTTGAGAAACAGGAACAGCGCCAGCGCACCCACCCCCACCGCGAACAGCAGCAGGCGGGCGCACCAGGGCGCAACATCGGTCAGCGAACCCTGGCCGACCAGCAGTACCAGAAAGGCATCGAGGCCCCAGCTCATGGGTGAGAGCTCCGCCAGCCGGGCCATGGCCTCGGGCATCACGCTTTTGGGCACCATGACGCCGCCGATGGCCGCCAGAATCAGGTTGATGCCGCCGCTGTACATCAGCGCCTGCTCGCCGCTGCGCGCCAGGCTGGCGATGGCCAGTCCCAGGCTGCAGGCCGCCAGGGCCAGGCTGCCGGCCAGCAGTAGCCAGGCAGCGATGCTGCCGGGCAGGTGCAGGCCGGGCAAGCCCAGCAGCGGGAGTGCCCAGACACCGATGGCCAGCAACAGGCCGAATTGCAGCAGATTGATCGCCAGATAGGGCAGCAGTTTGCTCAGCGCCAGCGTGCCCATGTTCACGCCCAGGCAGCGCAGGCGCAGCAGGGTACCGCTCTGCTGCTCGCGCTGGAAACTGTTGGCCATCGGCAACATCACGAAGAACATGCCGAAGATCAGCCAGGCCGGCACGCTGTGCTGGCTGGCGTTGACGCGCTGGTCGAGGGCGCCACTGGCCAGGCGTTCCTGCTCGTCGATGCGAACTTCGGTGCGCTGCCGGATCAGCGTCATGCGTTCGGCCAGGGACGAGTCGGCGTCGAGTTCACCCGTGTCCAGCAGAAACGCCATCAGCCGCGTCTGTGCCAGTGCAGCATGGGCGGCGGCGCGCACGCGCTGGCGGCTCAGGGCGTCGGTGGCGGCGGGGAAGACCAGGCCCAGGCTGGCCTGTTCGGTGTCCAGCAATTGCTCGGCGAACGCCGGACTCAGGCGAAGATGGGGGGCGGAAGTGGCGGTACTTTCAAGTCTCCGGCTTTCGCCCAGCTGTTCATCCAGCGCGGCAGCGAAGAAGGCGCTTTCCTCACTGGGCTGAGGAATTTCCAGCACCAACTCCAGGGCGGGCAGACGATCCTGGTTGACCTCGGCCAAGGCGAAGGCCATCAGCAGCACGAACAGCGCCGGCATCAGAAACAGCACACCCAGTGCATGATGGTCGCGGATCAGCAGCAGGAATTCCTTGCGCACCAGTGCCCGTAACCTCACAGCGCACCTCCGCTGAAGTGCAGGTAGAGCTGTTCCAGCGAGGGCCGACCGAAGCGCAGCAGGTCGGGCAGTTGCGGTTGGCTGGCGATGAACTGGCACAGGCGGGCCAGCTGGGGGCCGTCGATACGCTCAATGCGGCAGCCACGAGTGGTCGTCAGGCATTCGAGCTGCAACTCCGCGAGCAGTGCATCGAGGCCGCTTGGCGGCGCGGTGGGCCATTCGAGCAGCAGCCCGTGGTCATCGCCGAGCAGCTGGCGCTTGTCCAGATCGAGACGTACCTGGCCTTCGGCGAGCAGGACGATCCGCTGCGCCAGACGCTCGATCTCTTCCAGATAGTGGCTGGTGTAGATCACTGCGCAACCGTCGGCAGCCAGGCCCTGCACGGCGCCGAGCAGCAGCTGGCGCGAATGTATATCGACACCGACTGTGGCTTCGTCGAACAGATACAGCGCAGCAGGCTGCAGCAGCCCGATGGCAAAGTTGAGGCGGCGTTGCTGACCACCGGAAAGCCGGGCGGCGCGAGTTCCCAGCAGTGACTCCAGATGGGTGTCGTGGATGCAGCGCTGCAGGCGGTTGCTGCGTTCGGTTCCGCGCAGCCGGTAGAGGTCGGCGAACAGCTGCAGGTTTTCCTTCACGCTCAGCCCTGCATGAAAGGCCGGTTGCTGTGGAACCAGGCCGATGCTGCGCTCACCCTGCCAGCGGATTTCACCCTGCTGCGGCTGGCGCAGGCCAGCGATCAGCGATAGCAGGGTGGTCTTGCCTGCGCCATTGCTGCCCAGCAGGCCCAGGCACTGACCGGCTTCCAGACGCAGGTCGATGCCGTCCAGCGCCGGATGCTCGGTGTCGGGATAGCGAAAGCCCAGGCCGCGTAATTCAAGCATGAACAAGGACCAGCAGCAGGCGGCCATCGAGCAGCAGTCGGTCGCCGCTGTGGATGCTGAAGGCGTAGAGCGCGCCGGTCGGGCTGAGCGTTTCCTGCGTCGCACTCACCAGCAGCGGACCGTTGCGCTCGCTGGGCTCGTGGTGCAGCTGCAGTGCACTCAGCTTGCCCACGAGGGCCATCTCGATGGATTTTCCAGCGCCGTATAGGGCACCATGCGCGCCGCACAATTGCGCCGCCGCCTCGAACAGCAGGCAGGGCGAAGCATCGGGACCGAATGGTTGCAGATGGGACCAGGCGCTCAGGCCGCGGATGCCGCCGGGATCGTGTTCGAGCACCCGGTCCAGCCAGAGCGCGGGTCCCTGATGCGGCAGCAGGCTGAGCAGTTGGGTTCGATCCATCGTGAAGACTGCTGCGAGAATATTGGCGGGCCGGAAGTGTAGCAGATGGCTTCCAGGCATGGCCGTCCACCCAGGTGGGCACTGCTCAAAGGAGATGATTGATGCTGCAGGCTGGTTTTTTCCTGCTGGGTACGCTGATTCTGGCCTGGCTGTCGCGGGCGTCGTTGCGCCAGCCTCGCTCGCACGGTTTTCCGCGTTTTCTCGCTTGGGTGGCGATCCTCGCGTTGCTGGCGCTCAACGGTCCGGTCTGGTTCGATGACCGCTATGCCCCGCATCAGCTGGTGTCCTGGGTGTTGCTGCAGGTATCCATCGCCGTTCTGGTCGCCGGGCTGTACATGCTGCGGCGCGTTGGCAAGACCGATCAGGCGCGCGACGATGACGAACTGTTCGCCTTCGAGAAAACCTCGCAGCTGGTGACGGTGGGCATCTTCCGGTATATCCGCCATCCCATGTACTGCTCGCTGCTGCTGTTGGCCTGGGGCATTTTCTTCAAGCAGGCGGGGCTGCTCGGCCTGCTGCTGGCGCTGGCCGCCTCGCTGTTCCTGTGGCTGACAGCGCTGCGCGACGAGGAGGAATGTCTGGCGTACTTCGGCGAGGGCTATCGGCGCTACATGCAGCGCAGCAAGCGCTTTATCCCGTTCATTTTCTAATGGCCGGCGTGGTGGCGCTACCGCTCAATCCCAGTCCAGCCGCGCCAGCAGCCATTCGCCGTCTTCCAGCCACCATTCGAGCCTGACGCTGTAGTGCCCGACGCGTTCAGGTACTAGGCCCTGCGCGCCGGTCAGCGCCACCTGTGCCTCGCTATGGCCCTTGCTGGTGTAGCTTGGATCGAGCCAGCTGTCGCTGCTCAGTGCCAGTACCCGCACGTTGCGATGCCGCAGAAACATCAGTGCGGCGGTGCGCCGCAGCCATTCACGGTCCAGGTTCTGATTGGCGCGAAAGTCCGGATGAATCTGCGCCAGCAATGCCGCGGTGTCCCTGTTCTCAATGCTTTCCTGCAGCGTTCTTGCCGCTGATTCGAGCGCCGCCTCAGGGGCTTCGCGACCGCAACCAGCCAGTAGCAGCACAGCCATTGCAGTGATGCTGGCTAATTTCCATACAGACATGCCGAACCCCTCGATCCTCGTTATGATGCCGGAAACCTCAGGCGGCCCCTCGCGCCCGCTGTACAAACCAAGGGAGTGTGCCATGCAAACCTTGCACCCGGAGATCAAACCCTACGCGCGGCATGAGCTGGCGGTCGAAGCGCCGCATGTGCTGTATGTCGACGAGAGCGGTTCGCCGGACGGCCTGCCCGTGCTGTTCGTGCATGGTGGTCCCGGTGGCGGTTGTGACGCCCTGAGTCGGCGCTTCTTCGATCCCAACCTGTACCGCATCATCACCTTCGATCAGCGCGGCTGCGGTCGCTCGACGCCTCACGCGAGTCTTGAAAACAACACCACGGCCCATTTGATCGCTGATATGCAACGTATCCGCGAATTTCTCGGGATCGACAAATGGGTGCTGTTCGGTGGCTCATGGGGTTCGACGCTGTCGCTGGCCTATGCCCAGGCGTACCCCGAACATGTCCATGCGCTGATCCTGCGCGGCATCTTCCTCTGCCGACCGCACGAGTTTTCCTGGTTCTATCAGGAGGGCGCCAGCCGCCTGTTTCCCGATTACTGGCAGGACTTCATCGCGCCAATTCCTCCGGAGGAACGCGGTGACCTGATGCAGGCGTTCTACAGGCGCCTGACCGGCAGCGACCAGATCGCCCAGATGCATGCGGCCAAGGCCTGGTCCTGCTGGGAAGGGCGGACCGCTACGCTACGGCCCAGCCATGATGTGGCGGAGCGTTTCGCCGATACTCACCGGGCGCTGGCCATGGCGCGAATCGAGTGTCATTACTTCGTCAATCAGGGCTTTCTCGAGCCCGATCAGCTACTGCGTGACATGCACAAGATCGCGCACCTGCCGGGGATCATCGTGCACGGTCGTTACGATGTCATCTGCCCGCTGGAGAATGCCTGGCAGCTGCACGAAGCCTGGCCCGGCAGCGAACTGCAGATCATCCGTGAAGCCGGGCACTCGGCCAGCGAGCCCGGCAATTGCGACGCTCTGGTGCGCGCCGCCAGTGTCATCGCCCATCGCCTGCTGGACCTGCCGCCCGAGGAGGCCTGATGAGGGCAGTGATTCAGCGCGTGCGGCAGGCGCGGGTCGAAGTGGCTGGCGAGATCGTCGGAGCCATAGATCAAGGGCTGCTGGCACTGATCGGCGTCGAGCGTGAGGATGACCGTGCCCGGGCGGACAAGCTTTTGCACAAGCTGCTGCGCTATCGGGTATTCGCAGACGAAGAGGGGCGGATGAACCGCTCGCTGAGCGATATCGGCGGCGGCTTGCTGCTGGTCTCGCAATTCACCCTGGTTGCCGATACTCGCAGTGGGCTGCGACCGAGTTTATCCAGCGCGGCGTCGCCGATGCTGGGCGAAGAACTGTATGAATATCTGCTGGCCCAGGCGCGTCAGCAGCATCCACAGGTCGCCTGCGGTCGCTTCGGCGCCGATATGCAGGTGCATCTGCAGAACGACGGGCCGGTGACCTTTCTGCTGGAAAGCTGACGCCTAGCGTCCGGAAGGCTCGAGCCCGTTGTCGTGCAGCCAGTTCATGGCGTATTCGCGCAGCTGGACAGTCTGGTAATCCAGCCATGCCTGGCGTATCTCCGGAAAATCTTCCAGCTTGAAATCGAAGGTGCGCAGCGGTTTACGCCCGCGCAGTGCGGTGTTCAGCACGGCATAGGCGTTGGGGTCATGCTGTGTGAACAGAAAGGCCTCGCGCATGGCGATGGACTGTGGCAAGTCGAGCGGTTCGATGTGCAGGTAACGGTCGGACCGGACATCGTATTTCTCGTTGGCGCTGGGCGGTGCTTCGCCGGGGAAAATGGCGCGGATATCGCCGCTTTCCAGATCGAGGTAATGCGCGCAGGCATCGCGGGCATCCAAAGCGTATTCCAGACGGTACAGATCAATGGTCATCGGGCGCATGGCAGGCTCTGCTTCGTGGGACTCAGAGGCTCTGACCCATTTGCACCCATTGCGTGCATTACGTTCATCGGTACTGGTTGGCATTCTGACGAGATGGCTGTGAAATCGCGGGCAAACCCCTCAGAACAGCCGTGCCAGCAAAGCGCTGACGGCTGTCTCGACGCGCAGAATGCGCTCGCCGAGTTGCACCGGGGTGAGGCCTGCTTCGGCCAATTTTTCCACTTCGTAGGGAATCCAGCCGCCTTCGGGGCCAATGGCCAGCGTCACCGGGTGTTCCACCGCCCGTGGGCAGTGCGGAAAATCACCGGGATGACCGACCAGGCCCAGGCTGCCGGCGGCGAGTTGCGGCAGGCGATCCTCGACGAAGGGTTTGAAACGCTTTTCGATGATCACTTCGGGCAGCACCGTGTCGCGTGCCTGTTCAAGGCCGAGTATCAGCTGTTCACGAATGGCTGCAGGGTCCAGGAAGGGCGTCTGCCAGAAGCTCTTTTCCACCCGATAGCTGTTGAGCAGCACCAGCCGCGGTACGCCCATGGTGGCGACTGTCTGCAGCACGCGGCGCAGCATTTTCGGGCGCGGCAGGGCGAGCAGCAGGGTGATGGGCAGTTTGGGCGGGGGCGGCTGATCGAAGCGTACCTGCAGTTCGGCTGACGCCGTATCCAGATGCAGCAGCCGGCCTTCACCCATCTCGCCGCCGAGCCGGCCTACGCGCAGTGTTTCGCCAGCCTCGGCGCGGTGGACCTCACGCAGGTGTGCCAGTCGGCGGTCACGCAGTACCACCTGATCGGCGTCCACGAAATCCGCCGGCTCCAGCAGTATCAGATTCACGGGCGTGAAACGGGTGGCTGGTCGCGCTCGGGCCTGTCTTCATCGGCATCGCCGCGGAAACCCGCTTCGCGCTTCTTGATCATGCTGCCGCAGATCACGCCGGCCTCGAACAGCAGCCACATGGGCACGGCGAGCAGGGTCTGCGAGAACACATCAGGCGGGGTCAGTACCATGCCCACGGCGAAGCACCCGACGATCACATAGGGACGGCTCTTGCGCAGTGTGGCCACGTCGACGATGCCGACCCAGATCAGCAGGAAGGTCGCCACCGGAATTTCGAAGGCCACGCCAAAGGCGAAGAACAGCGTCAGCACGAAATCCAGGTACTGGCCGATGTCGGTCATCATCGCCACGCCTTCGGGGGTCACGCTGGCGAAGAAGCCGAACATGATCGGGAAGACCACGAAATAGGCGAACGCCATGCCGGCGTAGAACAGGATGATGCTGGAAATCAGCAGAGGTACGGCGATGCGCTTTTCATGTTTGTACAAGCCGGGCGCGATGAAGCCCCAGATCTGGTGCAGGATGACCGGCATCGACATGAACAGCGACACCATCAGCGTCAGCTTGAACGGCGTCAGGAATGGCGAGGCCACGCCGGTGGCGATCATGGTCGCGCCTTCCGGCAAGTATGTACGCAGGGGCGCGGCGACCAGCGCGTAGATCTGTTGCGAGAAATAGAACAGGCCGGCGAACAGCAGCAGTATCGCCACTACGCAGCGCAGCAGACGCTTGCGCAGTTCGGTCAGGTGAGCGATCAGCGGCATTTCCTGATCGGTGCCAGTATCGTGGCTCATGGTTCGGGGGATCTGTCCTGGCGAGGAGCGGGGGGCGATTCGGCAGGCGTGGCCGTTTCGGTCGGTTTAGCCGGCTCAGTCGATTCGGTCGGGGCTCGGGCGGCGCTGGTGGAGGGCGGCATGATGCTCTCCTTCAGCTCCTTCTCAAGATCGAGAATGCGCTCGTTATGCAGTTGGCGGCGAATTTCGTCGGCGCCGATCTCCCGCTCGACCTCGGCCTTGATGTTGTTGAAGCTGCGCTTGAGGCGACCAACCCACAATCCGGCTGTGCGCACCGCGCCGGGCAGGCGCTCGGGGCCAAGCACGAACAGGGCTACCAACCCTACCAGGAGCAGTTCAGTGAAGCCGATATCGAACATCGGAGAGCCCTAGTCTTTCTTGGTCGGTTCTTCGACCTTGCGTGCCTCGGCATCGATGGTGTGGCTCTGCTTTTCTTCGACGCCGGGCTTTTCCTCATCGGTGCCCATCGACTTGCGGAAGCCCTTGATCGCATCACCCAGGTCCGAGCCCAGGCCCTTGAGGCGCTTGGTGCCGAACAGCATGACGACGATCAGCAGGATGATCAGGAGTTGCCAGACGCTTATTCCACCGAAACCCATGGTGCTACCTCCAAAAATGAATCAGTTGTGCGGGCGCGCGGCTTTTTCCGCGTGTCCGGAAAGGCCGAAGCGGCGGTCCAGTTCGTCGAGTACCGCCTGGGGATGCTGGTCGAGTGCGGCCAGCATGACCAGGCTGTGAAACCACAGATCGGCGGTTTCACCGATCAGCTCGCGGGTGTCGCCACTGACGGCGGCATCCTTGGCCGCCAGGATGGTTTCCACCGATTCCTCGCCGACCTTTTCCAGAATCTTGTTCAGGCCCTTGTGGTACAGGCTGGCCACGTAGGAGCTGTCCGGTGCGGCGCCCTTGCGGGCCTCCAGAACTTCGGCCAGACGGGTGAGGGTGTCACTCATGCTTGTGCTCCGCATAGATGGCGTGCGGGTCCTTGAGGACCGGCTCGACGGTATTCCATTCGTCGTTTTCGAATACGCGGTAAAAGCAGCTTTCCCGCCCGGTATGGCAGGCGATGCCACCCAGTTGCTCGACGATCAGCACGATCACGTCGGCATCGCAATCCAGGCGCAGTTCGTGCAGTTTCTGGATGTGGCCGGATTCCTCGCCCTTGCGCCATAGTTTGCCGCGCGAGCGCGACCAGTAGATGGCACGGTTTTCCTGCGTGGTGAGCGTCAGCGCTTCGCGGTTCATCCAGGCCATCATCAGGATGCGCCCGGTTCTGTAATCCTGTGCGATGGCCGGAACCAGGCCATCGGCGTTCCACTTGATTTCGTCCAGCCAGTTCATCGATTTCTCCGCAGATGCCGCCAAGTGTGCCAGCCCCGATCGGCCATGGCTATCGGCGCACGACGATGTACGCGCCGGCCCCCAGCATCATCCAGGCCGGCCAGCTGGCGACGGCGATGAAGGAGTCGGCACCGGTGGCCAGAACAGCGCCGCCGGCGAGCAGGGCTGCGCCCATCAGTCGCAGCGGCCAGCCGTGGTGACGCTCACGCCAGGGTGGCGCCGGGTTGTTGGCGTGGGGCTGCGACATGTGTTCGAGCAGCTCGCGGGCCATGCCGGCCAGGTGCGGTATCTGTTCGATCTGGCCCTGCACATTCTTCAGCACCTGTTTGGGGCTCATGCGCTCGCGCATCCAGCGCTCGAGATAAGGCTGGCCGGTGCTCCACAGGTCCAGGTCGGGATACAGCTCGCGGCCCAGGCCTTCGATATTGAGCAGGGTCTTCTGTAGCAGCACCAGCTGCGGTTGGACTTCCATGTTAAAGCGCCGCGCCACCTGGAACAGGCGTACCAGCAGTTGACCGAAGGAGATGTCCTTGAGCGGTTTTTCGAAGATCGGCTCGCAGACAGTGCGGATCGCCGCCTCGAATTCGTTGACCTTGGTTTCCGCCGGCACCCAGCCTGAATCGATGTGCAGCTGTGCGACCTTGCGGTAATCGCGCCTGAAGAAGGCCATCAGGTTGCGTGCCAGGTAATCCTGGTCTTCCGGCGTCAGGCTGCCGACGATGCCGAAGTCCACCGCGATGTATTGCGGGTTCCACGGCTGCTGGGTGCTGACGAAGATGTTGCCGGGATGCATGTCGGCATGGAAGAAGCTGTCGCGAAACACCTGGGTGAAGAAGATCTCCACGCCGCGCTCGGCCAGCTGCTTCATGTCGGTGCGCTGCTCGGCCAGCCTGGCCATGTCGGTGACCGGTACGCCGTAGATGCGCTCCATCACCAGGACCTGCGAGCGGCAGTAGTCCCAGTGAATCTGCGGTACGTAAAGCAACGGTGAGTCCTGGAAATTGCGCCTGAGCTGGCTGGCGTTGGCGGCCTCGCGCAGCAGGTCGAGCTCGTCATGAATGGTCTTGGCGTAATCCTCGACCACTTCCACCAGATGCAGGCGGCGGGCGTCGATGGAGGCGCGCTCGGCGGTTCTGGCCAGCAGGAACAGCCAGGCCAGATCCTGATTGATGATGGGCCTGAGATTGGGCCGCACCACCTTGACCACGACTTCCTCGCCGCTGCGCAACTGCGCTGCATGCACCTGGGCAACCGAGGCGGAAGCGAGCGGCTTGTTGTCGAAGCGGGCGAACACTTCACTCACCGGCGCACCCAGCTGGCGCTCTATCAGGGCGATAGCCGTGGCCGAATCGAAGGGCGGTACGCGGTCCTGCAGCATCGCCAGCTCCTCGGCGATGTCCAGCGGCAACAGGTCGCGACGGGTTGAGAGGATCTGGCCAAACTTGATGAAGATCGGCCCCAGGCCTTCCAGCGCCAGGCGCAGGCGCGCACCGCGGGACAGTTTGCTGGGCCGCCGTGGCAGCCAGCGCCAGGGCAGCAGATAGCTGCTTGCGCGCAGCCACCAGGGCATCGGCAGATCGAGGATAAGGTCGTCCAGGCGGTAGCGAATCACCACCAGCAGGATGCGGAACAGGCGGCGGGTGGCGGCGAACAGCTTCATTCGGCTTGATCTGGTTGCAGGGAATGGGTGAGGCGTTCGAACCGCGCTTCGAGGCGGTCGAGTGCCAGCTTGAGCCGGTCGAGTTCGTCGAAGCGGGCTTGCGCTTCATTGTTGCCGACCAGTGTGCGGGACTCCTCGTTGAGGTAGTCGGCCAGGTTCAGGCGCAGGCTGTCGCTGCTCTGCCTGGCCCAGGCGAGCGGTCCGCGCAGGCTGCTGTCGAGCAACTGGGTGGCGACCGGTCCGAGCCAGCGTGATACCTCGTATTGCCAGTCCAGCTCCAGATCCTGCAGCACCTCGGCAAGGTGCATCAGCAGGGCACTGTCGCCGTCGATGTCGACTTCGGGACCATGCAGTACGGCAGTTTTGTTGCGGCTCAAAGCCAGGTGCGCCAGGCTCGACGCCGGTGCGCGCAGGCGGCAATCAGGCTCGCTGCCCCATTCGGACGCCAGACGCAGGCCTTCGCCATCGGCCAGCACGAACAGGCGCCAGGCGGGTGCGCTGCAGTCGATCTCGATAACGCGACCATTCAGCCGTGCCAGTCGCGGCAAGGCGCTCGGGTCCAGGCGCAGCACGCGGTTGATGCCGCGTTCGGCTGCGGCCAGCACGGCAAGCTGCAGCATCAGGGCTTGATGCCGCGGTGCAGGGCGACGATGCCGCCGGTCATGTTGTGATAGGTGACGCGCTCGAAGCCGGCGTCGGCCATCATGCCCTTGAGGGTTTCCTGATCCGGATGCATGCGGATCGACTCGGCCAGGTAGCGATAGCTGTCGGCGTCATTGGTGATCAGCTTGCCCATCATCGGCAACAGGCTGAATGAGTAGGCGTCGTAGGCCTTGGAAAACAGCTGGTTGGTGGGCTTGGAGAATTCCAGCACCAGCAGCCGTCCGCCGGGTTTAAGTACCCGCAGCATGGAGGCGATGGCATCTTCCTTGTGGGTGACGTTGCGCAAGCCGAAGGCGATGGTGACCACGTCGAAGTGGTTGTCCGGGAAGGGCAGCTTCTCGGCATCGGCCTGCACGAAGCTGATATTGCCCGCCACGCCCTTGTCCAGCAGCTTGTCGCGACCGACCCTGAGCATCGAGGCGTTGATGTCGGCCAGCACCACTTCGCCGGTGGGGCCGACGATGCGCGAGAACTGGCGTGCCAGATCACCCGTACCGCCAGCGATATCCAGCACACGGTTGCCATGACGCGCGCCGGACAGCTCGATAGTGAACCGCTTCCAGAGGCGATGCACACCGCCGGACATCAGGTCGTTCATCAGGTCGTACTTGGCGGCCACGGAATGGAAAACCTCGGCCACCTTGTGCGCTTTTTCGCTCTCCGCCACGTTCTTGTAGCCGAAGTGGGTGGTGGGTTCTGCGTCATGCTCTTTGCGAGGGTCGGTCATGTCACTGTCACCGGAAGAATGTGCGGAGCATTCTAAACCGAAAAGGCGCGACAAGCTTCAAAGCGCGGTTTCCACGGGCCGAACCTGCCGCGTCTGGCAGGTTCGGAGCAGGTATGACTTAAAGGCGGAAGCGCCCGATCTGCTGCTGCAGGGCGTTGCCCAGCTGGGCCAGCTCAGTGCTGGCCCGCGCTGTTTCGTCGCTGGCGGTGGCGGTCTGCATGGAGATGTCGCGCACGCTGATGACGCTGCGGTTGATCTCCTCGGCTACAGCACTCTGCTCTTCGGCTGCCGCTGCGATCTGCTGATTCATGCCCTGGATTGATGAGACGGTACGCGTGATCTGCGCCAGAGCTTCGCCAGCGCTGCGGGTCAGCTCCACGGTGCTGGCGCTCAGCTTTTGGTTGTCTTCCATCAGTCGGCTGGCATTCTCCGAGCTGCCATGCAGGGTGCCGATGAGCTTCTCGATCTCCTCGGTGGAGCTGCGGGTGCGTTGGGCGAGGCCGCGCACTTCGTCGGCCACCACCGCGAAGCCGCGACCGGCTTCGCCCGCTCGTGCGGCTTCGATGGCGGCGTTGAGGGCTAGCAGGTTGGTCTGTTCGGCAACGGCCTTGATCACGTCCAGCACGCTGCCGATGGCGTCGCTGTCACGACGTAGATGCGACATGGCTTCGCTGGTGTGATCCACCTGCGCAGCCATCTGTTCGATCTGCGCCAGGGCTTCGCCGACAACCCGTTCGCCTTCGTTGGCCTGTTGATCCGCGACGGACGTAGCCTGGGCTGCTTCGACGGCGTTGCGCGCGACTTCCTGTACGGTCGCGGCCATTTCGTTCACCGCGGTGGCCACCTGGTCGGTCTCCTGACGCTGGTCGTTGACCCCGGCGCTGGTCTGCTCGGTCACGGCGGAAAGCTCTTCGGCAGCTGCTGCGATCTGTGTCGCGCTGCTGTCGATGTTGCCGATCAGGCTGCGTAGGCTGCGGCGCATGTCCTGCATGGCGTATTCCATCTGGCCCAGCTCGTCGCGGGCGTAGTCAGCATCTTCCCCGCCGAGGTCGCCGTCAGCGATGCGTTGCGCCATGCCCAGCGTATGACGCAGTGGCATGACGATCTGGCGGGCGATGAACCAGGCTGTCACCACACCCAGCAGAATGCTGGCCAAGGCAGTCAGCAGCGTCTGGGTGCGAGCCTGCTGCGAGTCGGCAAGCATCTTGCGCTGCTGATTCAGGTACATGCGGTTGCTGGTTTCTAATAGTCCGGTGATGCCCGTCTGCAGCTCACCGCGCGCAGCGAGGGTGGTTTCCATGCCCACCTTGAAGGCGTCGATGGCTTCACGATAGTGATCCAGGCTGGCGGCCATGCGCAGCAGCTGGGTCTGCTGGTCGACGGGGAGCAGGCTGCGCAGCTGGGCGGCCTGCTGGTGCGCCCGGTCGAGACCGGCGAAAGCGATCTGCGCAGCTTCTTCGGTTAGCTGAAAGACGTATCCACGCACCATGTAGCGGGTTTCCAGCACGCGTCGAGTCAGTTCGGCCAGCGCGCGGGCCTGCTGGACCACAGCGTAATCCTCGGGCGTGCGCTCAAGCGCGTCGAAGATTTGCTCTTCCAGCTCGCCCAGCGCCGTCAATGCCTGCCCGGCACTGCTGACCATTACGGCACGGCTCTGCTCGCGATTTTCGCGGGCTTGCTGTAGCGCCTGAAAGGCCTGCTCTATGGCGGAGATATTTTCCAGTAGGGCGGCGACGTCGCGTTGATCATCGGCGGAAGTCAGCGTGGCGCTGATGGCCTCCACATGCCGGCGGATCTCGTCTGCACGGCTGCGTACTGCTTCGGCGTGGCTTTCGCTGGCGTTCTGCTCAAACTGGGCACGGGCGGCGTCCAGGGTGTGAGACAGCTCCTGGATATCAGCCAGAGTCGTCTGCTTCTGGTTACGCTCCAGCAAATTGCCCATGCTGGTGAAGGCGATGACTGACACCAGCAGTGTCAGCGCGATCATGAAACAGAAACCCAGCCCTAGCTTGCGCGTGATGGGCAGATTGTCGAAAAAACGGGACATGACAGGAGGGCTCCAGAGTTTGGTCGTAGCTCGGGCTGGGCCGGGAGGTATTTGCCCGCGCATCGGGAAGATTTGTCTGCAGCAGATAGCAGGCAAGTCGATCCCAGCATATAGCGGCCGCTGGAGCGGATTTCTTAATCAGAAAGGAGGGTTATCTTCCTTGGAGTCCGATGGAAGGTCTCCCGTCAGCCAGAACGAATCACTTCAGCTCTCAGTGCCCTCTCGGAACAGTATCGGTCACGTCTGTTGAGCTGTCAGCGAGGGAAAGCGGCCCCGACAAGGCACGTTCGGACTCTTGCGATTGGGCTGTTTTCCGCTGCGTACGATGGATGGCTGTTGCCAATGGTGATATCAAAATGTCATGGTCGGGGCCTGAAGTATTTTGGGCAGGAAGCAGTGATGGCTGGAAAGGACCAACCTGAGGGATCTTGGTATCTCGTTCAATGCAAGGCGCGGCAGGATGAGCGCGCTGAAGAGAATCTTCTCCGACAAGGATACGAATGCCTTCGTCCCAAAGTCTCGCGGGAGTGCTTGCGTTACGGGCGGCGGCAGGTGGTCACGGAGTCATTGTTTCCCGGTTACCTCTTCATTTACATCGGCGGCGACGAGAGCTGGGCCCCGCTGCGCTCAACCCGCGGCGTGCTCCGCGTGGTAGGTTTTGGTGGGTTGCCGCTGCCCATCGAGTCGGATGTAATCACCCATCTTCAGCAGCGTGCGAAGCAACCAGATACCTTGCCAGCGCTGATAGAGGGTGAATTGGTGCGGATTAACGGCGGCCCCTTTAGCGAGCTGGAAGCAGTTTTCCTCAGTATGGACGGTGACGAACGGGTGGTGCTGCTTCTAAATTTCCTTCAGCGCAAGCAGGAAGTTCGCCTGCCACTGCGCAGCGTTAGCAAGCTACAAGGATAATGTGCAGTCGCCGAAAGGATGGTTACTAAATGCCATCACAGAGTTATACTCCGATCTGCGAAGAGCCAGGCGATCATTAAGATCACTGGCGTTCGACGCTAGCTCAAAAGGTCGATACAGATCTGAGCGAATACCGTGCCTTCTGCAAAAATATTCGTCGCGCCGCCAGGCAGCGATGTTTGATTTGGGGAAAACCTCCATACCTTGCCCATTGCATTAACTGCGATGTTGGCAGCCTATGGGTATTCATATTTGAATCGTTTTCAGGATCTGACGATAAATCCTGGGGCGGTAGCGTGCCCTGCGGACTGTACGGCACTGTTTTGTTAAAGGATTAACGCCATCTCTGTTTAATTCTTCCGGATTCGTTTGATGCGGCGGCCTTGTCGTGTTGCTCTTTTCGTGCGCTTGGGAAAAGCCACTTATGGAGAAAGAAGAAATAGAGAATACGGCCGCGTTCTAGAGCTGCCGCGGCATTAGACAAAAAGAATCAACAATAACCATAACTGCCCACTACTCAATTGCAGAAGAGGGACAGGACCCCTGCAACATCCAACGAGGACGTTAGATTATGCGCAAGACCCTTTCCACACTTACGCTGGCCATGGCACTGGCTTCCGGTCAGGCATTTGCCGACCAGGCTACTCTGGCTGCCATTCAGGCAACCGGCGTTCAGATGACTGAAGCACAGGCCCAAGCCATCGCGGTTGCACAGGGCGACGCCCTTGCACAGGCCGTGGCTGCTGTTGTTGCCGCCAACCCTGATTCGGCTGCCTCGATCGTTGCTGCTGCCGTTGGCGCTGCACCGGCTCAGGCCGCTTCCATCGTCAGCGCTGCAGTGAGCGCCGCTCCAGCTCAGGCTGCCTCCATCGTCAGCGCCTCGATCGCTGCCGCGCCGACTCAGGCCACCGCCATCACCAATGCCGCCGTTGCCGCAGCTCCAGCTCAAGCTGCTGCCATCAACGCTGCTGCAGCTTCAGCCACTGGTGCAACCAGCACGTCCAACGCGGGTTCGACTTCCACCGTATCCCCGAACAGCCCAACCAGCGGCAGCGGTGGCGGCGGCGGATCTTCCGCAAGCCCTAACTGATCGACGCGGCCAGAGCCCAGCCCTCTGCGGGCGGGCTCTGCTCCCGAATCAATTTGCCGATGTCAAAGGACTTGGACAAATGAGCAACAGAATTAAAGCCAGCTTGCTGGCAATTGCCGTTTCCGCTGCGAGTGGAAGCGCCCTGGCCGTTGAGGCCATGAGTATCAAACTTGCTGAAGGACTGGAGTTCACTCCAAGCCTGAAGGTCAGCGAAAGCTACGATGACAACTTCCGTGAAGTGGAAAAAAACGAAGAATCCTCCTGGGTGACTCGTATTTCTCCGACGCTGTCGTTGACCGCTTACGGACGTAAGTCCGAATACGTCCTGAGCTACACGGCTGACAGTGATACGTTTCACTCCAGCCACAAGGACAACAACACCGATCACCACCTGACCGCTGATGCAGGCTTCCGCTTCGACGCCCGCAACCAGCTCGTTCTTAATGCCGGTTACCACAAGGTGGAAGAAACCACCTCGTCGACTCCAGGCGTAGAGGGCGACAAATACAACACTAAAAACGTTGGCGGCGTGTATACCTACGGTGCCGAGACGGCCACCGCCCAGGTCGACTTCGGTGCCGACTACAAAGAGTTGCGCTACGACAACAGTGGTCAACTCAATGCCGAGAAAGAGCGGGACGCCACTGCGCTGCGCAGCACCTTTTATTACCGTGTTGCTCCCAAGACCCGTGTGCTGGCGGAAGTGCGCCACACCGATTACTCCTACGTCTCCGAAAAGAGGCTCGATGCCACCAACATCGCGTTCCTGACCGGTCTGACCTGGGAAGCTACGGCCAAGACCACCGGTACCGTGAAGTTCGGTCGCGAGAAGAAGTCCTTCGACCGCAACGTCTACGACGACCAGAGCAACGGCATGTGGGAAGCCGGCATCACCTGGCAGCCGCGCACCTACTCAACCTTCAACCTGCGGGCGCGTCGTGCCCTGGACGAGGGTGAGAACGACGCATCGGCCATCGAGGCGACCAGTACCACTCTGGACTGGAAACACTACTGGCTCGATCGCGTATATAGCACTGCCAGCTACACCCGTAGCGAACAGGACTACGTTGACGACAAAACCAACAACCGTCTGGACAAGACCGATATCTTCGGCCTGGGCCTGAACTACGAGATGCGTCGCTGGCTGGACATCGGCGTCGGCTACAAATACGCCGAAAACGATTCCAACGTCCGGAATGAAAGCTACGAACGCAACATTTATTCGATCAGCATCACTGCCAGCCTGTAA
>JADKLW010000353.1_pt1 | contig 20538 bp, 14 predicted proteins | sample 8641881 | NCBI WGS metagenome assembly JADKLW01 (sample SAMN16272185, study PRJNA661076) | feces metagenome | isolation source: fecal sample from diarrhoea affected cattle B | host: Bos taurus | place: South Africa: Lokaleng Village, Mahikeng | collected 2019-09 | reverse complement strand
CCCAATCACTTACTTATAGCTTTACAACTACGGTAGCTTATGCAAATCAAACCGTAGATGTTTGTGAGCTGGTGGGAGGATCCGATTTTGCAAAGGGAACTTATTTCGTCAATATTTTCGATAAAGGAACATTGGTTTCGAAAACCAGTTTTGACCTTCGATAAATATTAATTATCCAAAAAAATGAAAGCTCACTTAGGTGGGCTTTTTTTATATTTCACGACCCCCGATTATCACCGTATCCAAAAGATTACTTCCAAATGAGTAGGGAAGTTGATAATAAGACGAAAGTGGTTTTGTGATTATCAGATTAGCTTTTTTTCCAACGGTGATACTGCCATGCGTATCGGCTATTCCCATTGCATACGCGCCGTTTAAAGTTGCAGCATTTATTGCTTCCTCCGGTGTCATCTTCATCTTGATGCAAGCAGTGGCAACAACTAAATTCATATTTCCCGATGGCGTCGAACCCGGATTGAAATCGGTTGCTATTGCCAGTGGCAAACCTGCATTGATAATTTCGCGCGCGGGTGTGTAGGGAATGCTCAGAAAGAAAGAACAGCTGGGCAGGGCAACCGGCATAGTATCGGAACCTTGCAAGACGGTAATATCTTCCGGTGTCATCACTTCCAAATGATCAATTGAAAGTGCTTTATGCCGAACTGCCGATGCGACTCCGCCAATCGAATTAAATTGGTTGACATGAATTTTAGATTGTAATCCAAAACTTTTGCCGGCTTCCATTATTCTCTCGGTTTGCTCAACCGAAAAATATCCTTTCTCACAGAAGACATCAATGTAATCTGCTAATTTTTCATTGGCTATTTTCGGTAACATTTCATCAATCATTAAATCGATATAGCCATTGTGGTCATCGCGAAATGTGGTCGGAAAGGCGTGCGGTCCCAAAAACGTGGCTTTGATTGCAACGGGATAGTTTTTAGCGAGCCTTTTAATGACACGCAACATTTTCAGTTCCCCATCCACCGTGAGCCCGTATCCAGATTTGATCTCGACCGCTCCGGTACCCAGACGCATCACTTCTTCGAGACGGATTCGGGATTGCTGATAAATATCTTCTTCGGATGTTTCATTCAATTTCGCAGCCGAATTCAGAATTCCGCCGCCGCGTTGTGCAATCTGCTCGTAGGTCAGGCCGTTGATGCGGTCAACAAATTCCTGTTCGCGATTTCCTGCATAAACAATATGCGTATGGCTGTCGCACCATGTTGGCAATACTATTTTACCGGTTGCGTCTATGGTTGTTTGCACATCGGGGGGGCAATTCGACATCGGACCAAAATCGGCGATCAAATCGTCTTCTATCAGCAGATATGCATTTTCGATCGAAGGAAGTTCAGCCATTTCAGAACCTGAAATTTTCTGGATGCCTGCCGGCCGGATTTGTAATAATTCTTTTATATTTTTCAGAAGAGTGGTCATTGCTTTTTTTTGTAAAATTAAAGTGGAAATTCAAAAAGTCCTATCTTTATCTGAAATTATTCCCTTGAGAAGAATCAGGTACAAGAAAGTCAGGAAAGTGCAGCCCAATACTTTCGAATATACCGGCGTTCACAGCGCCGACAAAGTTGAAATGCAACTTTTCGAATATAACGAAGCTGCATATCGCGAATTTACCGACATCCGTCCCGGCGATATTGAGTCGATTATCGACAATTACCCTTCCGATAAGATTCTGTGGTTTAACATTCATGGTCTTCACGACACCGAAATGATCCGCCAACTCGGCGAGATCCTCAATGTTGAAAATTACATCATAGGAGAAATCCTCAATACATCCAGACGCAGCAGGGTTGAAGAACTGGAAGACGTCGTTTTCTTTAGTGTAAAATCGATATTGAACGAATCCGATAGCGAGATTGTACGGGTTGAACAGATCAGTTTCTTGCTTAAAGGCAATCTCCTGGTTTCCTTTCAGGAAAAGAAGAGCGACTTTTATGCACACATTCGCGAACGTATTCGTACCAATTCAGGAACAGTCAGAAAGCGGGGCAGTGATTACCTGATGTATCTCATGCTGGAGGCCACGATGGAGAATTTCTTTATAAGCATCGAGAATGTTGAAGCGCGAATTGAAAAGCTGATCATAAAAGCTAAATCCAATGACGCCCCGGAAGTTCTTGAAGAAATAGAAAAATCGCGCGAAGAGTTGCATTTTTTGAAGCGATGCATAATTCCGTTACGCGACGCCTTGTACGCTTTAAAAAGTTCGCAGATGATCTCAATCCAGTCATCGGGCGCGGTGATGATAGTTTACTTTACGAGACTGCATCAAAAAAGCCTGGAACTTTTGGATCAGATTGACTATGACCTAAATTCGCTGGAGAGTACGTCAAACGTCTTTTTTTCGGTTCAAAATCAGCGAATGAACCAAATCATGAAAACACTTACCATCTTCTCGGTCATCTTTATGCCATTGACATTCATTGTAGGTGTTTACGGAATGAACTTCGAAAATATACCCGAATTTCGCTCGGCCAACGGCTATTATTATGTACTGACAGCCATGTCGATAACAGCGATCGGGATGATAATTTATTTCAAAAATAAAAAATGGTTCTAATTGTCTTCCAACGGATTATAATTGTCAATCCAATCTGATGATTTAATTGCTGAAACTTTATTTTCACTGTTCATCGTAACGCGAAGCTCTTTATTGGCAATCGGTTTTTCATAATGCGCCCGGTACCGATAAATATAACTGTCGCTGTCTGTAAAATGAATTACTTCTACCAAATCGAGTTTTTTGAAATCGCCATATTTTAAACGAAACTTATGACAAGTGCGGGTTAGACGCGCCTGCGTTGTGTTTTGAATTACCGATGCCGTAGCCTCCGATTCTGAGAAAGGTTTGAATCGGGAAGTGTTGCAGGTCATCAAAACTCTGGTGCCAAGTTCGTACGCTTTTTTACTTTGAGCCGCATCGGCAGCCGATGGTTTTAGCATTACGAAGGCAGGTTTCTCGGGTTTTTCTTCAGTGCGTGAAGTGGCCGCCGATTTTGATTTGCACGAATAAATGAAAATAGTTAAAACGATTAGGGCTAGAATTTTTCTCATGTGGATTGTATTTTTAGTAATAAGTTCGGATCCGGACAGTTGGACAGATAAAATTCACGTTCAGATGTACTGCAAACACCGGGATAATCACCCGAATGATTGCCAATGTCACCGATTATCTGAAAGTGCAGGTGCGGCGGATAATCACCGTTGACTGCTTCATTTCCCAAGCGTCCTATGACGTCTCCCTGCCGGAACGTTTGCCCAACCGATAAGCTCGGTAAGCATTCCATATCGAGGTGACCATAAAGTGTATAAAACGTAAGATTTTCAATTTTATGTTGCAGAATAACGGTCGGCCCGTAATTTCCCTGTCCGCCATTGAATTTGAAACTGTGGACCTCGCCGTCTAATGCGGCCAGAATCGAGGTTCCTGCCGGTGCCCATAGGTCCATGCCAATGTGGATGTTGCGCTCGTCATGGTCGTTGTCGTTGAAAATGGTGCTGCGGCGGTAAATTCCGCGTCGTTCATTATAACCGCCGTAACCGATGTTGGCGTTATTATTTTCCAAAAAGTCATCGATGTAATGCCCCAGTTTTGAGCAATCGGAACTGATCTCCGGCGTCAGATTACCATTGGCAACCGACAAATCCAACGGCGCATATCGGGCATTGGAAACCTGCAGCACACTTACCCGCTTTTGTTTATGTAATATATCAATCAACGATGCCATATTCCTGGTCTACAATTTCCTGGTTAATCATTGCCGCAGCCTTGGTGCCGGCGGCCATGGCGGCAGTCAAACTTCGCATTGCCGACATGTTGTCACCGGCGGCATACAGTCCGCTGATTTTTGTCCGATGATGATCGTCGACGACAATAAACTCGTGACTGTCGAATTCGCACCCCAATTTTTTCGGGATATCGGTTGCCTGCGTAACGCCAACACGCGCATAAACAGCATCCAAAGCTTCTTCGGTGTCGTCGATAAAAATAACTTTAGACAAAACGCCGTCCTGATGAACCATTTCTTTCACTTCCTTGGTAATCACACGTGTTCCTTTGTCGTGCAATTCCTGAAGCTGCTCTTTGGTAAAATCTTCATTGCCATTTGTAAGTATGTGTATCGCCGCCGACCATTGCCGGATTAATTGCGCCATCTTCACACCTGCATCACCGTGAGCCAGGACACCGATCTTTTTATTGGCGATTTCATAGCCGTGACAGTAGGGGCAATGTACGGCCGAAATTCCCCAGCATTCCTTGAAGCCTTTCACATCGGGAAGAATATCGATTACTCCGGTGGCTAGCAAAATTTTATTGGCGTGGAATTTTTCTCCTTTGGAGACAGATACCGTGAAATGATTATCTTTTCCAACAACTTTGTCTGCGCGATCCTTGAGAAAACTAATTGAAGGATAGCATCGCACTTGCTCGCGCATTTTATCAGATATGAATTTCGGACTTTCGCCGTCAAAGCCGGGTAAGTTGTGTGCATTAGGTGCGAAGCGATTACACGGCGTGCCGTCATCGATTATCAACACTTTTCGCAATGACCTGCCAAGTGTCATGGCTGCCGATAAACCTGCATAGCTCCCACCAATAATTATTACTTCATAATGCGAATCGGGTGTGGGAGCCATTGTTTTGTTTTAGGTATTTAAAGATATTTGATTTCGGTTCATTAAAAAACAGCACGCCCCGATTTAATATCAATTTAACACCTGCAAACCAGACATAAAAAAGCCGGCAAAGGCCGGCTATTATTTATTTTTTAATTTCAATGGCAGCGCCACCATCTTTGACTTCCACTTTAGTCTTATTCTTTCCGTCTTTGGTATCTAGTGATACACCGTCAGAATTCACCTGAATCGAAGTACCGTCTTGGTTTTCGGGAGCAGGAACCGGCGGAGGTGGTGGAGGTGGAGGTGGTGCAACTTCTTGCTGAGTTACAGGTTCCGGCGTTGCAGGTGCCGGATCAACCTCTTTATCTTTACACGATATTAAAACCGTCATGGCAAGTGCGCCAGTAAATAAAATCACTTTTTTCATCAGGAAGCTTTTTTTGGTTAGAACGACAATATACACTTTTATTTATTAACAATACCGCAGTTAGTATAATCCCGGAAATTTAGCAGGATTGACTTCACTCATGATCGCATACACTTTCTCGAATATATCTTCCGTAGATGGCTTCGAGAAATAATCACCATCGGTTCCATAAGATGGACGATGTGCCTTGGCTGTCAGGGTTTGCGGCTTGCTGTCCAAAAATTGATAACCATCCTGGTGGTCAATTATTTGCTGCAAAATATACGCAGATGCGCCTCCTGGAACGTCTTCATCCACCACTAGTAATCGGTTTGTTTTCTGCAAACTTTTTACAATGTCGTGGTTTATATCAAACGGCAATAGTGATTGAATGTCAATGATTTCGCAGTCGATTCCGATTTCTATTAATTCCTTGGCCGCCTGTTGAACCAGCCGTAAAGTAGATCCGTATGAAACAACGGTTATATCGGAACCCTCTTTTATAGTTTCCACAACTCCGATCGGCGTTTTGAATTCGCCAAGGTTAGTAGGCATCTTCTCTTTAAGTCGGTAGCCATTTAAGCATTCAACGACCAATGCAGGTTCGTCAGTTGTGAGTAGCGTATTGTAAAACCCGGCTGCTTTGGTCATATTTCGTGGTACAAGCACATGGATTCCACGTACTGCATTAACGATCATGCCCATTGGCGATCCGGAGTGCCATATTCCTTCGAGGCGATGTCCGCGTGTTCTTATTATCAGTGGCGCTTTCTGCCGACCGCGTGTCCTGTATTGTAACGTTGCCAGATCATCGCTCATTATTTGTAGGGCGTAAAGCAAATAATCGAGATATTGGATTTCGGCAATAGGTCTAAGTCCACGCATTGCCATGCCAATTCCCTGACCCAAAATAGTAGCTTCGCGTATACCAACATCGGCAACTCTCAATTCACCGTATTTTTCCTGCATTCCTTCAAGTCCCTGATTTACATCACCAATATTTCCGGCATCTTCACCAAAAATCAGCGCTTCCGGATACTTGGCGAATATAGCGTCGAAATTGTCACGGATGACCAAACGCGCATCGGCCTCTTCATCGTCATCTGAATATGTTGGCAGAACCTCTTTTGCTGAATGAATGTTATTTTCCGATTCTGAAAAAAGATGCGAACTAAATTTCGGCTGGATTTTTTCCGTATAATCTGTAATCCACTTTGCAAGTGTTCCCTGTGTATTTTCGCCAGTCAGCATTCGAAGAACTTTCCTTGCGGTGACCAGTAATTCCTTCCGACCGGGTTCCTTGACCGATCGCAGATCAGAAACAAGTTTTTGGATAAAAACACGGTTGCTGCTGTCGGTCGCTATTTTGTCCAGAAGTGATAGAAGCTCGGTTTGTTCATGTTTTACAGGTTCGGTGTATGCAGTCCAGGCAGCTTTTTTGGCTTCCAATACCGTTTTCTTAGCGTCGCTGTCGATTTCGTCAAGTTCCTCCTGCGATGCGAGTCCGGCTTCCATTAGCCAGTTGCGCATTTGCTTCAAACAATCGAAATCACCTTCCCATTCAAGTCGCTCGGCATTTTTATATCGTTCGTGCGAACCCGAGGTGGAGTGGCCTTGCGGCTGCGTCAGTCCGACAACATGTATCAAAACAGGAACATGCTCTTCGCGTGCGATTTTGGCCGCTCTTTCATAGGTTGCGACCAATTCCGGGTAATCCCAACCGCTCACACGTATAATCTCAAAACCTTTGTTGGTTTCGTCTCTTTGAAAACCTTTCAGGATTTCGGATATATTCTCTTTGGTAGTTTGATGTTTCGCATGTACCGATATGCCATACTCATCATCCCATACACTCATGACCATCGGGACCTGCAACACGCCGGCTGCGTTTATGGTCTCGAAAAACAATCCTTCGGATGTACTGGCATTGCCGATAGTCCCCCACGCAATTTCATTTCCGTAGATTGAAAAATTGGTGGAATTTGCAATACTCGGAACATTTCTGTAAATTTTGGAAGCCTGTGCCAATCCAAGTAATCGTGGCATTTGACCTCCTGTTGGTGAAATATCGGAACTGGAATTTTTTTGTACAGTAAGATTTCGCCATGAACCATCGGCATTCAGACTATGGGTTGCGAAATGGCCGCCCATTTGCCGGCCGGCCGACATGGGATCGTGTTCCAAATCGGTGTGTCCGTAAAGTCCGGCGAAAAATTGTTGGGGTGTAAGCTGGCCAATAGCCATCATAAAAGTCTGATCACGATAGTAACCCGAGCGAAAATCACCATTTCTAAAAGCTTTTGCCATGGCAAGCTGCGGCACTTCTTTTCCGTCGCCAAAAATTCCGAACTTAGCCTTACCTGTTAAAACTTCACGCCGACCTAAAAGGCTGCATTCACGGCTGATTGTAGCTAAATTGTAGTCGTGCAGGACTTCTTTTTTAAAATCTTCGAATGATAACGCTTGGGTGGATTCGGCTTGAGTCATATTGGTTGATATATCGGAAAACAAATTTAAGCAAATTCAACGCACTATTCCTAATCGAATGCGAAAAATAGAATTCGATAAAACTCAGCATTTCTACTTTTATAGCAGAGAAAGATACACATAATCACGTCTAATAAATGTTTTGCTGATAATTCCGCAATTAAAATCAGGTTAGGGGATGATTAAAACCATTTGCGGGTAAACAAATTTATAAGGGTTTTTGGATCCAATGCTACTATAAAACGAATTCGTTGCTCATAATTTGGCTGGCCGATCTCCCAACCATTGGACGAATAAACAGGAAAGTAAAGCTCGAGATAATCGGGAACCAGGTTCAAACGGATGCCGCTATCATATAGAAATTCGGCCTGATGGCCTTTATTCTTCAAAAATCCCGCATCGCCGTAAACTTCGATCCAGTTCCAAATACTATAACCCGCGTTCACCGTGGTAATCCATTGATTTGCATACGGAACGTTTAATTTCGACTTAAAACCTCCTTCGGATAAAATCAACTGCTGGCTGAACAGGCCCGAACCTTCCGAACGACCGTAATAATTATAATCGAATAAGTAATCGGTGGGCCGATCGAGCGCGAAGCTGAAAAAGTCGCCCTCGGTTTTGTTATAAAGGAACGCACCGGCATACATGCGCAAACTTAACTGTCGGTTGTCTTCAAAAAGTTGGCGAAATTCAATCTCACTTGCGGCTTTGCCAAATTTGCCTGCAATCTGTAAATCGGCCATGAAGTTTACGTGGTGTACCACCTCTGTCCGGGTATTGAAGTATCGGGCGTTAAAAACGGAATAATTAACCGTTTCTTCGTTGTTTCCGACATCAAAAATTGTCGGGTCCCGATGAACAATCACCTCGCGAAGCATTATTGTCTGCTTTCGGTTATCCCTGAAGTTGGGCTCGCGGAAGCGGAATGTGAGCGAAGGAGTAAGTTTTGTATAAGCGGCATCGGGAGCGTAATGGAAGTAAGAACCGCCCACGCCGTATCGGATGTTGTACAATGCACCATCACGCAGGTTTTGGTTAAAACTGACGCCAAAATTTCCGATTAGCATCTTCTGATTTGACGAATACATCGGATTGACATCAAAAGTGATCGGTTTATCGAGGATGGTTTTGTTGTGAAACCGCAGCCCGAGCGACAGGCCGTCGTACAGATTGTACATAAATGTCGGCACGTACAATATCTGATTGTAATACGGATCTTCGAGATCCTTCATAAATGTGAACTTAATCGGGCGGTTGGTGATCGATCCGCTCAACGAGCGCCAATTGTTGCGCAGGTTGTATTCGGGAACTTGATTTTCATAGTTCAGCACAATCTTTTCGGCGTTACGTCGGGCCACCGAGGTAATGCTGTCATCCTGTGAAACATCCAGCCATTCTTTAAAGACTATCTGATCGTCTTTGATTCCGTACACAGGCATTGGAACCGGTATTCCCGTTCGATTGTTGATCGTAAATTTTACGCTGTCGCTCGCAACCGTAACCTCATCAAACTTGTAATCTATCAACTGTCGCGAATCGATTATGGTATTGAAAAACCAGTCTATATTTTTAGGAGTTTCCGACTGCAGCAGAAATTCGAAATCACTTCGGTCGCTTTTTTGGCTAACCGATCTGGTATAAAACCGGTTGATTGCATCGTTCACGGTGTTGTCACCTAAATAGGAATCCAGATACCGAAAACTGAGGCCGGACCGGTATTTGCCGGCAATCTGCTCGTTGAATTTGATCAGTCGGTCCTTGGGAGCGCCAATGGGCTGGTCGAGATTCTTCCGCGCCATCAGCATATAAAAATAACTGTACTGTTCGTTGAAATCCAGGTTGACTAGATTAAATCCTTTCAGCAACCGCCAGTTGGCGACAACGCCCATCATTTTGCTGTCTGGATGAAATTCCTCGATGTATTTCATCATCATATAAACCTGAATACCGTCAAAAATCCAGTTGTCTTTTCGGGCATCCAGTTGCATACTGGTTTTCAGGAAATTGTTGAGATAGGTTTTCAAGAACTTGATCTCATACAGGAACTCATCCGAAAACGGACTGATGAATGAAGGCAGCTGGTTCAAGCCATAAAAAGGATTCCGGTCGTAATCAGCCTGTGCAACCGTAATTTTCCGGTAGGGATAGTCACCCACATTGCTTTGGACGTATTTCGTAATCCGGTCGATAATCAACGCTTGTTGAATTTCAGTGACTTTATCACTTCGCAACCCGTTGGCAACTTCCACGACTTCATTTTTATACGAATGGAAAGACTTTAAAGGCTCGATGAATAAATGAAAATCTTTGCGGTTTTTGCCGGTGAAATGGTGTTTGGCAATTGTCGCTTCCCGATACGTCTGTGCAATATCGAGATCTGATATTACATGAACTTTCGGGCCAACTTTAATCTCAACATCATAATCCGATTGCGCATTGGCAATATCATCTATATTCAAATTCGAATAGCGCAGAAAGCGGTGATTGTCGTATCGGGCAGGAGTGAGGAACCAATTTTTTAAATAGTATCCGCCATCCTGCTTAAAACCGTACCGCGTAAATCTGTCACTTGGTAATTTTACCGAATAAGTCAGATGCAATTTCACCGCTCTTCCCGGCAGTAACGGCTCCCGCAGCGTAACTTCAACGAGATCGGGCGTGCGCTCCGGCCGGTTCCAGGTTAGAAAATTGTCGTTTCGGTCAATGATTGTCAGATTATTGGTTTGGCCGCGTTCCGATTCATTGGCAAGGTGGAAACTGCGAACAAACTCGTCTGAAAATCTTCGGGCAAGCGGTGTCGATTTTGATGAATAGGCGTGATTCCAGTCGTTTAATACTATTACCGGAATAATGTCGTCCGATTCATTCACAAAAGTAAGTTCCTGCCGGACATTCAAAGTCTTTTGCTCATCGATGAGTTCGACAACCAACTTCGAATGGTGCTGGCCGAAAGAGTTCGCAGCCAATGTCAGGAAAATAAAAGTCAGGAACCGTTTCAATGAATAGGCTGTTTAGTGGAGATTCGTGGCGATGTTGTATTCAGTCAGATGCAAAGCTGGAAAAAGGTTGCTTTAGATATTAAAAAAAGCTGCAATTGCAGCTGATTTTTTTAGAAATTCGGACTAAGATTGTACTTTTTGTAGAAACTGTCAAGCGCCTCTACAACTTCCTCGGCCGTATCTACAAGTTTGATCAGATCAAGATCACCCGGACTAACAGTCGCGTGCTTTTCGACCATGACAACTTTTATCCAGTCCATTAAGCCCGACCAAAATTCGCGGCCCACCAGGATAATAGGGAACTTCGCAATCTTCTTGGTTTGTATCAGCGTGATTGCTTCAAACATTTCGTCCAAAGTCCCAAATCCGCCCGGCATGATCACAAATCCCTGCGAATACTTGACAAACATAACTTTGCGCACAAAGAAATAATCAAAGTTCAGGTTTTTGTCCTTGTCGATATACGGATTAAAATGCTGTTCAAATGGCAGTTCGATATTCAATCCCACCGATGTTCCGCCACCCAGATGCGCACCTTTATTCCCGGCTTCCATAATTCCAGGTCCGCCTCCGGTGATCACGCCATAGCCGGCCTTGCTGATGTTGAATGCTGTTTTTTCGGCCAGCAGGTAAAAAGGATCTTCGGGTTTGGTTCGCGCCGATCCAAAAATCGACACGCACGGCCCAATTCTTCCCATCGATTCATAACCGTTTACAAATTCGGCCATAATCTTAAAAATCGCCCACGAATCATTGGTCCGTATTTCGTTCCAGGTCTTCTGTTTGAGTTTATCCTGGATTATTTTATCTTCGTCATTATCAAAATCTTCTAAACGCATTCTCGTAAATTATAACGTTACTTTTTATTTTTTGAGCAGGATAATTGCTGCTTTAAACATGATTAGTCCCGCTCTCGCCTTTATCTTTTTTTTGCAAAAAAAGGATACCGGCTCCATCGGGGCTAGACATCAAGTCCTGAAATCACATCGGTACGCAGAGCTACACGCTACCATCAGCCAAACCGGGCTAAGGTAATTCTTTTTTCAAAAATTGCGCTGTGTAGCTTTTTTTATTTTTGGCCACCTGCTCCGGTGTTCCTTTGGCCACAACTTCACCGCCGCCTTTCCCGCCTTCGTAGCCAATGTCGATTATATAATCGGCCAGCTTGATCACATCCATATTGTGCTCGATGATCAGGATCGTATTTCCTTTATCGACGAGTTTGTTGATTACATCCATCAAAACCCGAATATCTTCAAAATGGAGTCCGGTCGTTGGTTCGTCGAGTATGTAAAATGTGTTGCCTGTATCTTTTTTAGAAAGTTCGCCGGCCAACTTGATACGCTGCGCTTCACCGCCAGATAATGTCGTGCTCTGTTGGCCAAGGGTGATGTAACCGAGGCCGACGTCCTGGATTGTTTTGACTTTTCGGTAAATTTTTGGGATGTTCTCAAAAAACGGAACCGCCTCATCGACCGTCATATTCAAAACATCCGAAATCGATTTTCCCTTATACCGAATTTCCAATGTTTCGCGGTTGAATCGTTTGCCCTGGCATGTTTCGCATTCGACATAAACATCGGGCAAAAAGTTCATCTCGATCGTGCGCACACCCGAACCTTCGCAGGTCTCACATCGGCCCCCTTTGACGTTAAAGCTGAAACGACCGGCTTTGTAACCGCGAATCATGCTTTCGCTGGTCATTGTGAACAGGTTTCTGATTTCGGTAAAAACTTCGGTATATGTCGCCGGATTCGAGCGCGGTGTACGGCCAATCGGGCTTTGGTCGATATCGATCACTTTGTCGATATGTTCAAGACCTTCGATCTTTTTGTACGGCTGCGGGCGTTTGACTCCGTTGAAATAATGCGCATTCAATATCGGATACAATGTTTCGTTTATCAATGTCGATTTTCCACTTCCCGATACTCCGGTTACGCAAATCAGCTGCGCCAATGGCAATGTGATCGAAACATTTTTTAAGTTATTTCCGGTGGCGCCCGTAAGCGTAAGCGACTTGCCATTGCCTTTCCGGCGTGTTTTCGGAACTTCGATTTTACGTTCGCCATTCAAAAACTGCGCGGTGATCGTATCGCTTGCCAACATTTCCTGTGGCGTCCCGGCGCTGATGATCTCGCCGCCGTATTTTCCCGCACGCGGCCCGATATCAATCACATAATCGGCGCGCTCAATCATGTCTTTGTCGTGTTCTACAACTATAACCGAATTGCCAATGTCACGCAATTGTTCAAGCGATCGTATCAATTTGTCGTTGTCGCGCTGGTGTAAACCAATACTCGGTTCATCGAGGATGTACAAAACACCAACCAGTTGTGAACCTATTTGCGTGGCAAGCCGGATGCGCTGCGCCTCGCCACCGGAAAGCGATTTTGAACTACGGTTCAGCGATAAATAATCGAGTCCGACGTTCATCAAAAACGCCAATCGATCATTAATCTCTTTGATTACTTCAGACGCTATTAATAATTGTTTTTCAGAAAGTTGCGAATTTAAGTTTGCAAACCAGTTCGTTACGTCTGAAATATCCATTCCCGACAAATCGGCGATATTCTTTTCGCTGATCATAAAATACAAAGCTTCCTTTTTCAAGCGCGAACCGTCGCAAACCGGACATTTGACTTCATCCATAAAGTCCTTTGCCCACCGTTTGATCGACGTGGTTCCGGCCTCGTCATATTGATTTTTGATGAAATTCGAGATTCCGTCAAATTCGATTTTATATTCTTTGGTTATTCCGAGTGTTTTTGACTCCACCGCAAATTTCTCGTTGGCACCGTTTAGGATGACATCAAGTGCATCGGGTGGGATTTTGCTGATAGGATCGGTTAATTTGAACTGAAATTTTTCGCCAATGATTTCGAGTTGCTTAAATATCCAGGTCGATTTGTATTCGCCCAATGGCGCAAGTCCGCCTTGTTTAATCGATAATTTCGGATTTGGGATAATTTTTTGCAAGTTGATTTCATTGACAGTTCCCAATCCGTTGCAATTCGGGCAGGCGCCTTTGGGTGAGTTGAACGAGAATAAATTCGGTTCCGGGTTTTGGTAGGAGATTCCGGTCGTTGGGCACATCAAATTCCGACTGAAAAAGCGAACTTCATTAGTATCCTGATCCAATATCATTAAGACATTCTCGCCATGATGCATTGCCGTGTTTATACTTTCAGACAGTCGGCGGTCATTTTCGTCCGATGGCGTGACCTGCATGCGATCGACCACAATCTCGATATCGTGTGTCTTATAGCGGTCGAGTTTCATGCCTGGGGTGATTTCTTTGAGTTCGCCATTTACCCGTACGCGCAAAAATCCCTGCTTTGCAATCTGTTGAAATAATTCGCCATAGTGACCTTTCCTGGCGCGGATTACAGGGGCGAGTATGTTGATTCGTTTATCGGCAAAATCCTGCTTGATGAGCTCCTTAATCTGTTCGTCGCTGTAGCTCACCATTTTCTCGCCCGTGTTGTAGCTGTAAGCATCGGCGGCGCGGGCAAATAATAATCGGAGGAAATCGTAAATTTCGGTAATTGTTCCAACGGTCGAACGCGGACTCTTACTGGTCGTTTTCTGTTCGATTGCGATAACCGGGGAGAGCCCGTCAATTTTGTCAACATCGGGACGTTCGAGTCCGCCAAGAAACTGCCTTGCATATGCCGAAAAAGTCTCTATATATCGGCGTTGGCCTTCGGCATAAATCGTATCGAACGCAAGCGATGACTTACCCGAACCTGAAAGGCCGGTAATGACCACAAGCTGCTCGCGCGGGATAATTACATCAATATTCTTAAGATTGTGAACCCGTGCGCCGAGAACTTCAATCGTATCATCAGTTTTAATCATAAATCTGGATCCGTAAAGGGAGCGCAAAGTTACGATTTTGCATACAATTTTGCGGTACAGGTCAGATAAGAAAATGTTAAACCGGTTACTCAATCACCATCTCCCGGAAGGTGTTGCGATAAGCTTCAAGTACTTCAATCCTAGAGATGAAACCTTTGAATTTTCCATTGGATATTACTGGTAATATTTCACAATCGGTAATTTCGAAAAGTTGCATAATTGTATCAAGACCATCTTCCAGATTTATGACGGCTTTAGCCGGTGAAACCAGTTCTTTCAAGGTGGCAAATTTCAACCGGAAGGAATTGAAGATTATTGGGCGTATGTCGGCCAAATCGACAATTCCTTCGAGATTTCCTTTGTCGTCAAGTACCGCAAAAACTTTCTGGCGCGTACCTGAAAGCAAATTTACCAGACTTTCAATAGAGTCGCTTGCTAACAGTGTTTTATCATCGGTGCGGACCAATTCGAGTACGTCGATGTTCAATAGGATGTTCTTATCCTTATCACTGGTAAACACATCGCCGCTGGTTGCCAGATGCTTGACGTCCATTGAATGCGTTTCGAATTGTTTCGAGACGGCAAAACTTATTGACGATACGATCATCAACGGAACCATAAGGTCATAACCGCCTGTAATTTCACCAATAAGAAAGATTGCGGTCAGCGGCGCATGGAATAATCCGCTGAGGATGCCCGCCATGCCCACCACGGTAAAATTTCCAACGGGCAATTGATGATCGATTCCCGTCATGTTGACCAGTTTTGCCAATATGAATCCCAGGTACGAACCAACAAACAGTGCCGGGGCAAAATTACCACCGTTTCCGCCGCTTCCCAATGTGAGTCCGGTTGCAATCGATTTTACGAACATGGTTATGCCTAAAAATACCAGCAATACCCAGTCGTTGTCGCGGAATTTCTCCAGCAGGGTATTATCGAGTAATATCCGCGGATTATCATTTGCCAATGTTTTGATGCTTTCATAACCTTCGCCAAAAAGCGTAGGCATCAGGAAAATCAGCAGCGCCAAAATCGATGCACCGAACATTGCACCGCGGTAACCTCCTTGCTTAAATCCGTTAAAATAATTTTCAACGCGTTGGAAGTTGCGCGCATGGAAAACCGATGTGAATCCGGCGATGATCCCAAGCAGTACATAAAAAGGCAGATTATGAAAGTCGAATAATTCCTGTTGGCGGAATGATAACAACACGTCCTCATTCAGCATAATAGTCGAAACTACCGCTCCTGTGGCAGCCGAAATCATAATGGGTACAAATGCGGTAATGGCGACATCTGTGAGCACGACTTCGATGGCAAACAGTACTCCGGCGATGGGCGCGTTGAATGCGGCGCCGATTCCTGCCGCAACTCCGCACGCAAGTAAAAGAATCCTGTCTTTTTTTGACAATCGGTATTTCTGGGCAAAATTGGAGCCGATGGCTGCACCTGTAATCGTGATGGGTGATTCCAGACCGGCCGATCCGCCTAATCCAACGGTAAGTGAACTCGTTATAATTTGGGCGTACATTTGCTTTCGGGGCAAGATTCCACCTTTTTTTGCAACGGCATGTAATATGCGCGAACTTCCTTTTTCGAGACGGTTGTTCAAGAAATGCCGGACAACAAAAACCGTCAGTAATATTCCGATAATTGGAAGGATACTGTTTATGTAGGGCAGTTTCGCATAACCGTTTATGTAAGTAGCAAACAGGAATACGTTATGTGCGAAGCTTTTCAACAAGATTACTGCGCCTGCACACGTAACCGAAACGACAATACAGGCAAGATAGATAAAGTGCCGCTCTGAAAGGAGTTTCTTAAATATAAAGAAAACGGTTTCCAACAGTTTGCTGAACCTTCGTAAGAACTTTTTTAAAGTGGAAAACCGGTCGCCTGACATGTGCTGCAGCCTTATTTAAATGATTTGCTAAAATAGGGTTTTTCGAAAAACTCACCACGCTCAAGTGGTTTCTTCACAATTCCTTGATTTTTAAATCGGCGAAAGCCATAACGTCGTCGAAAAAAGTAAAAAATTCCTGTTCGAAAAGTTCGTAGTGCAATCGGAGTTCTGAAACCGAACGACCCATACCCGATTTATTTTTCGTACGCTGGTCCATCTGTAAAAGAATGCGGGAAATCCCGGCTATGGTTCGGTAACTCACCAGCCAGTTGGCCGCGATCATATACGGCATGAGCTGAAGGGTTTTCGAAGTCAGGATTTCGCGGTTAGCCGATAAAGATTGATAAAAATCGTCAACATAGTTCTCCAAAGGTATAGTGCTGTAAAGCGTCCAGTTTTTAGCCAGGAAATGATCGTAGAAAACGTCTACAATCACACCGGCATAATGGTGATAGTTGGCATGAAGCCTTTGCGTGCTTTTTCGAAAAACAGGATGAACATCGGTAAACGAATCGATGTTGCGGTGCAGAAGAACTCCCTTCTGAACCTTGAGCGGCAGTAAAAGATAATCTTTTCCACGGATGCCGTCGGCCATAAAATTGCCGATTTTTATCAGTTCATCGTCACCTGACAGATAGATATGCGCTAGGAAATTCATCTGCCTAAGATAAGTTATATTCAGGAGCATTTTAAGACATTCGGTGCTTTATCGCTACCCAATTATTATATTTGTGCCCGAAAGCAATTTACAACACAATTATTCATGACATTAATAAAATCAATTTCGGGGATCAGAGGAACCATAGGTGGTAAAACAGGCGATAATCTGACGCCGGTGGATGCAGTTAAATTTGCCTCGGCTTATGGAACCTGGCTTCAAAATTATTGCAACAAAAAGGATTTAAAAGTAGTGATAGGGCGTGACGCCAGGATTTCAGGACCGATGATCCATAACTTGGTTGTAAATACTTTAATAGCTTTAGGAATTGACGTAATAGACCTCGGATTGTCGACCACGCCAACGGTGGAAGTAGCGGTGCCGATGGAAAATGCCGATGGGGGAATCATTTTGACCGCTTCGCATAACCCCAAACAGTGGAATGCGTTAAAGCTGTTGAATGAAAAAGGTGAATTCCTGAGTGGCGCCGAAGGATTGAAAATTCTTGAGATTGCTGAAGCCGAAGCATTTGATTTTGCCGATGTGGATAATTTGGGTGAGATACAAATCAACGATTCATACATGGATATTCATATTGACGAAGTGCTCGATTTGCCACTTGTCGATATAGATGCCGTCAAGGCTGCCAAGTTTAAAGTGGTGGTTGACGGCGTGAATTCGTCGGGCGGAATTATTATTCCGCGTCTATTAAAGCTTATGGGAGTTGAAGTGGTGGAATTATACTGCGAGCCAAACGGTCATTTTCCGCATAATCCCGAACCTTTAAAAGAACATTTGACGGATATTTCCGAATTGGTCGTTAAAGAAAAAGCCGATCTTGGAATCGTAGTCGATCCCGATGTGGACCGATTGGCGTTTATCAGCGAAGACGGCGAAATGTTTGGCGAGGAATACACATTGGTCGCCGTAGCCGATTATGTGTTGAGCAGGACGCCTGGCAACACGGTCTCCAACATGTCGTCGTCGCGGGCCTTGCGCGATGTCACCAATAAGCATAACGGAACTTATGAAGCTAGCGCCGTGGGTGAGGTGAACGTGGTTGAGCTGATGAAGAAAAATAATGCAGTAATAGGAGGCGAGGGCAATGGCGGGATTATTTATCCGGAGCTTCATTACGGCCGCGACAGTCTTGTGGGAGTTGCGCTGTTCCTGACGCATTTGGCCTATAAAAAGATGAAGGTTTCCGAACTGAGAGCTTCATATCCCGAATATTATATGAGCAAAAACAAAATCGAGCTTACACCCATGATCGATGTCGATGCCATTCTGCTCGCAATGACTGAAAAATATAGATCGGAAGACTGCAAAACCATCGACGGCGTAAAGATTGATTTTGCCGAAAACTGGGTGCACCTTCGAAAATCGAATACCGAACCCATCATCAGGATCTACACCGAGGCGGCAAGCCAGGCCGAGGCCGATAGTCTCGCACTTCGCGTCATCGACGAAATCAAAGCCATCGCAGGTATATAAAATTGTTACATTAAAGTTTACTACAATGATTTCAGCAGAATATACATTGGATACTGAACTACAGGAATATTTTTCTGAATTTCGAACTAATATCATCGGAATCGATCAGGAATTTGATTCGCCTTTCGGCCGGAAGAAAATCATCTATACCGACTGGACTGCCAGCGGCCGGCTATATCGCCCAATCGAGGAAAAGCTCATCAATGAATTCGGACCATTCGTAGCCAATACCCATACTGAAACGACGGTTTCCGGAACGGCTATGACAATGGCGTATCATAAAGCCCGGAAAATTATCAAATCGCATGTCAACGCCGGTGAAGACGATATTCTGATTACTGATGGCACCGGAATGACTGGGGTTGTAAATAAATTTCAGCGCATTCTCGGATTAAAAATACCTGAAAATCTAAAAGCTTTTACAGAGGTTCCGGAAGCATTGCGGCCGGTGGTGTTTATATCGCACATGGAACATCATTCCAACCAGACCTCATGGCTTGAGACTATTGCCGACGTAGTCGTTATTCCTGCCTGTGAGCAAGGATTGTTTTGTTTAAATAACTTTACGGAATTACTTGAAAAACATAAAGATAGACCTATAAAAATCGCCTCAATTACGTCGTGCTCGAATGTAACCGGAATCGCAACCCCTTATTTTGAGGTGGCGAAAATCATGCATCGGAACAATGGGGTCTGCTTTGTTGATTTTGCCTGTTCGGGGCCGTATGTCGATATCGATATGCATCCGTCCGATCCTGAATCCTATCTCGACGCCGTGTTCTTTTCGCCGCATAAATTCTTAGGCGGACCCGGAACTTCGGGAATTTTGATTTTCAACAAAAAGTTATACCGCAACATGATCCCCGACAATCCGGGCGGCGGAACGGTGAGTTGGACAAATCCCTGGGGAAGGCACAAATATGTTGATAATATCGAAGACCGTGAAGATGGCGGCACGCCGGGTTTTTTGCAGGTTATCAAGACCGCATTGGCCATAAAGCTTAAAGAGAAAATGACTACCGAGAAAATCCTTGGGCGCGAGCATGAGTTGGTCGGCTACATTTTTTCAAAACTGGCATCAATTGAAAACCTGACCATATTGGCCGGACAACACCAGGATCGCCTGGGTGTGATCTCATTTTACATCGACGAACTTCATTTTAACCTGGGCGTTAAATTGCTCAATGACCGTTTTGGCATACAAACGCGCGGAGGCTGTAGCTGCGCGGGAACATACGGTCATTATTTATTGCATGTTGATGAGGAGAAATCCGACTTCCTTACGCGCCAGATATCGCTGGGAGATTTAATTCAGAAGCCCGGTTGGATCCGCATGTCGATACATCCTACTACCACTAACGATGAGATTCGGTACGTGTGTGAGAGCATTGCAGAATTGGCCGATAACCATCAGAAATGGGCGGAAGATTATCAGTATAACAAATCAACCAATGAATTCATTCATCGCAATGCCACCGGATTCGAGCAGAAAATAGTAGAAAATTGGTTTAGCTAGAAGTTTTCGCCGTGTGTTTCCAGCGTTTATGTGTCCACAGATAAAATTCGGGCGCTGTTCGTATTTGGAGTTCGACACGTCGGAGAAATTCGTCGGTTATCTGGTAGTCGGGCACCGATTGGACATCATCAGACAAAAGCTCGAATGTACCTTCATAATAGCCACGCTTTATTTTTACGGTCTTTAAGAAGATTACGTTCATGTCGAACCTTTTTGCCAGCATTTCCGCTCCCGTATGTACCGGCGTCATAATCCCCATAAAATTCCCCCAATGGAACGCCTTGGAAGCTTTGGGAGACTGATCACTTGCAAAACCGTATACACCTAATTTACCGATTGCCTGATTATTTTGTATAGTTGGGATGGTCTCTTTGGTAGTGATCAATTCCGATTTAAAACGGGCGCGAATGCTTTTTACCAGCTTGTCCAGATGTTTATTTGCCAATTTTTTATAGATCGCATAACCGGTGAATGTAATGTGGTGGTTCATCGATACCACCCATTCGTAACTAGCATAATGGGCGCACAACAGGGCAATGCTCTTATGCTTCTTCTCGAGATCAAGAT
>JADKLW010000352.1_pt1 | contig 20538 bp, 20 predicted proteins | sample 8641881 | NCBI WGS metagenome assembly JADKLW01 (sample SAMN16272185, study PRJNA661076) | feces metagenome | isolation source: fecal sample from diarrhoea affected cattle B | host: Bos taurus | place: South Africa: Lokaleng Village, Mahikeng | collected 2019-09 | reverse complement strand
CAGTCCGAAACCATCCGACCCGAAGACCATCCCCACGATGAGAAAGAGCAACAGCACTGGCACACCGAAACGATGCCCCGCTTTGCCTACCAACATGCTGATAAAGAATAAAACTGAGCCTGCAAGCAATAATAGTTCTGTACCGATCGTCATCCTGTAAGAGGGTAATTATTATTTTTGTGTAAATGAAATATAAGTATCTGCAACGGTCAGTGAAGCGGTGGTACCCATAATGAGGGGGTAGTTCTGTTTCACATGCCCCACGGGGAAATTAAAACAGACCGGAAAAGCATCATCTCTCACCACGTTGAAGATCGATTGTTGTAAATTGTCATACATCTGCTCATCCTCCTCATAATCGGTGAACTGCCCTACTATAAGTGCGCTGATGCGTTCAAACACTCCGGCCAGCTTTAACTGATGGATCATCCGGTCGGTCTTGTAGGGTGCTTCACCGATATCTTCTATGAAGAGGATACCGTCGCGAGGGACCCTGGCATACTTCGTACCCAGGATACTGCAGAAAACAGAGAGGTTACCCCCGAATAGTCTCCCGGCAGCCTCACCATTCCTGTTCAACTCATTCTTCCCTGTAACTGGGGTATGATACTCCACCGCATGTCCTGACACAATGCTTTTGGTGTACTGAACAGAGCGGTCCTCAGCTCCCTCATCGGAGAAATGTTTTGCCATGGGACCATGGATGGAGGCGATGCCATTGAGTTGCAACGCAGCATGGAGGGCGGTAATATCACTATAACCGATCACCCATTTGGGATGGGCCCTGATCCCGGAAAAATCCAGGTCATTGAGCAGGTGAACAACACCGTACCCGCCACGGGAGCAGAGGATCACCTTCACCTCCGGATCGTCAAAAGCTTCCTGCAGATCGTTGAGACGCTCATTCACAGAGCCACTGTAACGTCCGTGCTCACTTACTGCATGATCACCAATCACCGTTTGCAATCCCCACCCTTCAAGCACTGCTGCCGCCCCTTGCACTACAGAAGCGTCAATCTTTCCCGCGGGGGAAAGAATGACCGCTTTATCACTGGTTTGCATGTGAGGGGGGCGCTTCATTGCATAAAGATCACTTAACGATTACGCGTCTATATTGGCATAGGTTGCATTCTCCTCAATGAACTCGCGCCGCGGTGGCACCTCTTCACCCATGAGCATGGTAAAGATGATATCTGCATCGGCGGTATTCTCAATCGTCACCTGCTTCAGCAGTCGATTATGAGGATCCATCGTCGTATTCCAGAGCTGCTCGGCATTCATCTCGCCAAGACCCTTGTAGCGTTGCGTGTGGACCGCGTTCTCGTTTCCGTCAGCATACTTCTCAATAAAATCAAGCCTTTGCCGTTCACTGTAGCAATACTCCTCAGCCTTTCCCTTCTTGCAGAGGTAGAGTGGAGGTGTGGCAATATAGACATAACCATTTTCGATGAGCGGACGCATGTATCTAAAAAAGAAGGTGAGAATCAGCGTATCGATATGACTGCCATCCACGTCGGCGTCAGTCATCAGTATAATCTTGTGGTATCTCAGTTTTTTGATGTTCAGCTCCTTGGAGTCATCCTCCGTTCCAATGCTAACGCCCAATGCAGTGTAGATGTTCTTGATCTCCTCGCTCTCCAGCACCTTGTGTGGCATCGCTTTCTCCACGTTGAGAATCTTTCCGCGAAGGGGAAGGATCGCCTGGAACATGCGGTTACGGCCCTGCTTGGCGGTACCACCGGCAGAGTCACCCTCCACGAGGAACAACTCGCTCAGGATAGGATCTTTGCTTGAACAGTCGGCCAGCTTACCGGGTAGCCCCGCACCCGACAGGGGCGATTTGCGTTGTACCATCTCACGTGCTTTGCGGGCAGCCTGACGGGCTGTAGCAGCAAGAATAACCTTTTCTACAATCACCCTGGCATCTTTCGGATGCTCCTCGAGGTAGTACCTCAACGCCTCTCCGGTAGCCTGATCAACAGCGCCAATCACCTCACTGTTACCCAGCTTGGTCTTGGTCTGTCCCTCAAACTGCGGCTCCTGCACTTTTACCGAGAGTACAGCCGTGAGCCCTTCACGGAAATCATCACCGCTGATCTCCACCTTCACCTTATCGAGCAACTTCGAATCTTCGGCATATTTCTTCAACGTACGTGACAACCCTCTCCGGAAACCGGTGAGGTGCGTCCCTCCCTCAATGGTGTTGATGTTGTTCACATAGGAGAAGATATTCTCGTTGTAGGTATCATTGTAGGTCATCGCGATCTCAATGGGGATACCGTTCTTCTCCGTAACGATGTGAATAGGTGACTGGATGAGCGTATCCTTGTTCTTGTCGATATAACGAACGAACTCCTCCAGTCCCGTTTCAGAGAAAAAGCGCTCAGCTTTATGCGATCCATCCTCCCTTGCTGTACGCAAATCTGTGAGCGTCAGCGTGAGCCCTGCATTCAGGAAAGCCAGCTCGCGTAGACGGGTGGCCAGGATATCGTACCGGTACTCCAGGACGGTGAAGACTGTATCATCCGGCTTGAAGGTGATCACCGTTCCGTTATCTTTGGTTTCACCAACGATCTCTACACTCGCGTAAGGTTTACCCTGAGAGTACTCCTGCATATAAATCTTCCCGTTCTTGTGAACCTCGGCTTTGAGATAGATGGAGAGAGCGTTCACACAGGATACACCCACACCGTGTAGTCCTCCGGAGACCTTGTAAGACCCCTTGTCGAACTTACCTCCGGCGTGCAGCACGGTGAGCACCACCTCCAGCGCTGATTTTTTCTCCTTCTCGTGATAATCTACCGGGATACCGCGTCCATTATCTTTAACAGTAATAGAATTATCTTCGTTGATGATGACATTGATCTCCGTACAATAGCCGGCAAGTGCTTCGTCGATGGAGTTATCCACCACCTCGTACACCAGATGATGAAGCCCCTTCTCGCTGATATCCCCGATATACATCGCCGGACGTTTACGCACGGCCTCAAGTCCCTCGAGCACCTGGATATTTTGAGCAGAATAACTCCCGCTGGCTAAAATTTTTTCTTCTTCTGACATTTCTTTCAATAGTTATTAAATATCTCTGTGAATTAGCGCCTTACAATGGCATAAAAAGATCTTTTAAAATCGAACAAATATACGGAAAATTCGCCTCAACTACAACCCTTTTCTCCTTTTTTTAGCTTCACGCTCGTGGCCGTTGCAACAAAAAAAAGCGGACTACCTGTCCGCCTGTATCATCATGATGCGAAGTGCTCCGCATCAGAACGCATAATCAATCGCAGCCCTCACGGTTCGTACCTTCACGACATATGCCCCCACCTCCAGATGCGCAGGATGCACTGCATAGGCCTGCAGATCCTCGAGCGTATCAAACTCACTGTCGAGCAGGATATCGCAGTTGTCACACGATGCTTCCGCATGGTTCACCCGCACCTTCATGCTCCGGATCTGGGGGATCACACCCTTCAAAGTTTCCAGCTTCTCCTTTATGAGCAGGGCGTTCTCTTTTGCCGACAGCCCCTCAGCCTCACCGGCCAGCTTAAACATCACCAAATGTTTTATCATACCTGTGGTTGTTAGTAGTTATTGATTGCCCTCCATACAGTGCCTCCACTGATGTCAGGTTATGGAAGAACAAAAAAGCCGGACACATCTGTCCGGCTCTCTGTATGACTTTCGTTGCATAGAAATCAGCTCAAGCTGTTCACATGTGTAGCTAACTTCGATTTCAGGTTGTTGGCTTTATTCTGGTGAATAACATTCTTCTTTGCCAGCTTATCCAACATTGAACAAACCTCTGGATACAACTTCTGAGCTTCCTCCTTGGTTGTTGTTGCACGTAATTTACGAACCTGTCCTCTGGTGGTACGGGATGCATACCTGTTAGCAATACGACGCACTTTGGTTTGTCTGATTCTTTTTTCTGATGATTTGTGATTTGCCATTTTATAGACGCCTATATTAAATTCTTGTATATATTTTGTAGCCCATAGGGGAGTCGAACCCCTCTTTCAAGAATGAAAATCTTGCGTCCTAACCGATAGACGAATGGGCCCTGTTCGGGCGTTGACCCCATTTAAATATTTTTGATATCTAAATTGCGGGTGCAAATATAGGACCTTTTTCCGAAAGCACAAAACTTTTTTTACACAAAAAGCCATTTTTCTTTTAACGCCCTTTTATATATGGTCAAAACAGGAAAAAACTTTTTTTACCTTGTTTATATTGCTGCATTCAAATATTTTTCCTATTTTTGCACCCCGTAAATAAATGAAGAAATAAACAGAAATAATATAATCGTATGAAAAGAACATTCCAGCCCTCTAACAGAAAGAGAAAAAACAAACACGGATTCCGCACCAGAATGGCTTCGAAAAACGGAAGAAGAGTGCTTGCATCTCGTCGTGCCAAAGGCAGAGCAAGATTAACTGTGTCCGACGAGTATTAATCAAAAAGATATTTCCGGGAAAAAACAGGAACAGGGAAAAACCCTGTTCCTGTTTTTTATTTGTTTTTAATCGTCCCTATTATAGGTTTTCCACTCTCTTTTTCCATTCCTGCCCCTCTCTCTATTATTTTTTTTGTATTTTTGTATCCGGTAAGCTTATGCACTTTTACGATCGATTGTTATGAGCAAAAAACAAACAAAGAAATTCATTTTTGGCAACAGCATCCTGAGAAATCTGCTGATCATCATTGTCAGTAGCATACTCCTTGTACTGCTGTCGTTGTTATTTCTGAGCATTTACACAAGACATGGACAAAATGTGGTTGTCCCGGCACTCGAAGGACTCCAGGTTAGAGAAGCAAACACTATCCTGAATGCCAGAGGTTTACATGCTGAAGTGGTTGATTCCATTTATAGCAGTGATGCCGTTCCTGGGGCCATCTTTGATCAGACACCTAAAGGAGGCAATAAAGTGAAGGAGGGCCGCTCCATCTATATAACAATCTATTCCAAAAGCCCCCAGCAGGTTGCCGTACCGGGACTGGTAGATTACTCTACCCGTCAGGCTACAGCATTGTTGAACTCAATGGGCTTCACCCGGATGACTATTGAGGAGGTACCTTCGGAATATACCGGGTTGGTGATAGCGGTGAAGTACAGGGGCAAAACGCTCAGCCCCGATGAAAAAATACCTGCCGGCTCACCGATCACATTGGTTGTTACCAGTGGCGCCCTTGCCGATTCATTACGCGTTGACAATGAATATATCGTACCTCCGGGACAGGTCAACAACGGGAACAATACTCAACCATCTGAGGAGGGAGAGATTGACAATTCATTTTTCTAACAAATAACTTTGTGAGTGATAACTATCCAGATGAGATAAATTTTTTTCCGGACGAGGACGACGATCTGACTGAAGACTCCCCCGACAAGGATCAAATGTATGAACACTATCGATTTGTAGCCGATAAAGGACAGAGCCTGCTGCGAATCGATAAATTTTTGTCCGTAAGGATTGAGGGAATATCGAGAAACAGAATCCAGCAGGCTGCAGATGCAGACTGTATTCTGGTAAATGAGCAGCCGGTAAGATCGAGCTATAAGGTGAAACCCCTCGACGTCATTTCCATCGTGATGGACAGGCCGCGCCGTGAGCTGGAGATCATTCCCGAAAATATCCCGCTGAACATCGTTTACGAAGATGATGAACTGATGGTCATCAACAAGCCTGCCGGCATGGTGGTACATCCCGGTCACGGCAACTACAACGGAACACTGGTCAATGCGGTGGCCTATCATCTGCAGCAGGACAACATCGTTGATCTGGATGATCCGAGGCTGGGGCTGGTACACAGAATAGATAAAGACACCTCCGGCCTGTTGCTCGTGGCCAAGACACCTGAGGCCAAGACGCTTCTCTCAGCACAGTTTTACAGGAAAGAGACGAAACGATTCTACGTTGCTCTTGTCTGGGGAAACGTGGCTGAAGATAGCGGCACCATCGAGGGCAATATCGGTCGTGACCCCAAGGACAGGCTGATGATGCGAGTCTTCCCCGATGGTGATTATGGTAAAACAGCTGTCACCCACTATACAGTGCTCGAACGGTTTGGCTATGTCACCCTTGTACAATGCCGGCTGGAGACGGGACGGACACACCAGATACGGGTGCATATGAAACAACTGGGTCATCCTCTCTTTAATGATGCACGTTACGGTGGTCATGAGGTGCTCCGGGGTACCCACTTCGCAAAATACAAACAATTTGTCTATAATTGCTTCTCAATTTGTCCCCGTCAGTGTCTTCATGCACGCACACTTGGGTTCGTACATCCCAAAACAAAGGAGGAGATATATCTGGAAAGTGAAATACCCGAAGATATGCAGGCAGTAGTAGACAGATGGCGTGCTTATACTGCTTCGAGAGATAAATAGATGATGCAATGAACAGATCAGGGGAAATGAAAAAAAATATTGCTATAATCTGGGGAGGATACTCCTCGGAAAAGATTGTTTCTGAGATGAGTGCCGCCGGTATCAGCTCCTTCATCGACAAAGAGAAATACAACATCTTCAGGGTGATGATCGATCGTGAGAGGTGGGAAGTAGATTATTATGGAACCACCATCCCTCTCAACAAGAATGATTTCAGCTTTGTAGCCGGCAATCAACATATCCTGTTCGATTTTGCTTACATCACCATTCACGGTACACCCGGTGAAGACGGTACCCTACAGGGCTATTTCGATATGCTGGCCATCCCCTACTCCAATTGTGGTGTGTTGGCATCAGCCCTCACATTCAACAAATTCACCTGCAATCATTTTCTGAAAAGCTTCGGCATTGAGGTAGCCGACGCTGTCATACTGAGAAAAAACAATCCTTACCGGGTGGAAGAGATCATCACAGCACTGGGGCTTCCGCTCTTCGTAAAGCCCAACGCAGGGGGATCGAGCTTTGCCACAACGAAGGTGAAAGAATCGTCACAACTGGAGCGAGCCATTGAGGAGGCATTCCTCGAATCCCCGGAGGTGATTGTCGAATGTTTCATCTCCGGCACTGAAGTTACCTGCGGCTGTTTTGAAACCAATAAAGGATTTACAGTGCTGCCACTGACAGAGGTGGTCACCTCGAACGATTTTTTCGATTACAATGCCAAATATCTCGGTGAGGTGGAAGAGATCACACCCGCACGTATACCTCATGAGACCACCCTCTCCATTCAGAGGGAGACTGAATGCATTTACCGGCTTGTAGGTGCCAGGGGCATCGTCCGTGCCGACTTCATCGTGTCTGACAACAAACCGATACTGCTGGAGGTGAATACTACACCCGGGATGACCACCACAAGCTTTATCCCACAACAGGTAGCTGCGGCCGGATTATCCATGACAGAAGTCCTGACTGAAATTATTGAATATGCATATCACAAACAAAAGGAAATCAGTCAAGGAAGATAGGTTTGTGAATTGTTACGCTTGCAGCATGCTCCATCCTGAACTGGAATTGAATTGGTATAATCTTACTTTATTGTTATTTTGTTTCTGAATTACAATAACCATTTAAAATAAATCGATTATATTTGTAGGCAGACCAATGAATTACATTCATTATATCTACATGATTACCATGCTTTTACATTAACATATGAAACTCATTCTCATTAATTCGTTACACGCTCATATTCTTTTCAGTATAAAAGATGAATGATGACTATTAAACTTTAAAAAAAATGGAAAATAATATTCAAAATAGCTTTGATGACATTCGCCCTCTGCGGGATGATGAAGTTGAAGCTACTATTGAAAAAATTACTTCTGACATTTACTTCCGTCAAACGGTAGTTCCATACATTGAAACCGCAACCTGGAAGAATCTCATTCAAACCATGAAGAGATGCAAAACAGTGTACGACTTCCAGAGAACCATCACTAGTCCGATATTACTGAAACTCTTCGATGTAACACAAACGAAGATAAACAGTTCAAACTGGAATTTCACAAAAGGAGAAAGAAGCCAGCTCTACATTTCAAACCATCGGGATATTGTACTGGATGCGGCCATTCTCAATATACTTATGCTACTCAATAAAAGAGAAACTGTAGAGATAGCCATCGGTGATAATCTACTTTTCATTCCCTGGGTTGCAGATATTGTACGACTAAACAAAAGCTTTATTGTCAAACGCAATCTTCCCATAAAGCAATTGCTGGAAGAAATAAATCATCTCTCCGCATATATCAGCCAGACAATTATACAACGCAATCAATCAATCTGGATTGCACAAAGGGAAGGTAGAGCAAAAGATGCCAATGACCGAACACAGATAAGTGTACTTAAAATGCTTTCGCTCTATAATAAAAGAAATCCACTTGAAGCTTTGACAAACCTTAATATCGTACCCATTTCACTCTCTTACGAATATGATCCGTGCGATTATCTGAAAGCGAAGGAATCTCAAATGAAACGGGATAATCCGGAACATAAGAAGACTTTTTTTGATGATGTGGAAAATATGAAGACAGGGATAATGGGATACAAAGGCCGGGTTCATCTCCAGTTTGGACGTCCTATCAACGATAAACTGGAAAAGCTTGACAGGGACATGGACAAAACCTCCATCTTCTCCTCCGTGGCTTCTATCATTGACAGGGAAATTCATCTCAACTATCTCTTTTTCACCCATAATTACATAGCATACGATTTAATGACTGACAGCCATACCTTTATGCATAAATATAGTATGGTCGACCGGAATAATTTTGAAAAATATATCACCAAGCAGGTGGACAAGATCGAAGTTGCCGATAAAGATGAAGCGTTCTTGCGCTCAACAATCATACTTATGTACGGAAATACTTTAAAAAATTATTTAGAAGCACTGGAGAAATGAAATGAAGAGTCCACTCTCATTACTTATGCCAATTATACTATTGTCACTTTTGACAGGTTGTGAGAAGGAACCGGAGCGGATGGATAATTACCTTGTCAATTTTGCCACGGTGCTCAAGGAGGAATCCGGCTATCGTTTCCGGCTGGATAACAATCGGACAGTGATACCTAAAATCATGGATGATTACAAGGGTAGCGAGGGTCAGAGGGTTATTCTCAATTACACCCCTTTGAAGGGTGACACCATTCATGTAAGGCGTATCTCTGATATCTTCACCGACGTGATTCAACAAAACGGTTTTCCGGAAAGGTATGTCGATGATCCGGTGAGGATTCAGAGTGTCTGGGTAGCTGGTGATTATCTGAACATGATCATAGAAATAGAATACCACAGCGTACCACACGTGGTATCACTCTTCCGCGATCACTTATCCGACACTGTCGACCTATGGTTCAGCCACTCCCGCAATAATGACCCCCGCGGTTACCAAAGGACAATGTACGCCTCTTTTTCATTACAGAGCCTTCGCAACGGTAGCAATAGCACTGCCATTCCTTTTCGGCTCTTCATCCACACTCCTGCCGGCATGCGTGAGTTTCAGTTTGAGCTTAAATAAAAAGCTGCGGAAAATTCCGCAGCGCTCTCTATCATTGCCGCTGTTATCTCCTCAACAACCGGAACGTACAGATCATCCCTTATTGCTCGTCAGTGGTGGTATAGGTTCTTCATCGATGGTAAAATCTATGGGCAGCAGACATTTCACATTCACTTTCTCACCTCCGTTCTCACCGGGGATCCATCGTGGCATCAGCCCAAGCACCCGCACAGCCTCATCATCCAGCTGGGGATGCAAGCCATCCACCACCTCGATGTTGGTGATTAAACCCTCGGCAGTAACGATGAAAGAACAGAGGATACGACCTTCAATACCCTCCTGACGTGCCTCCTGCGGATAGCGTATATTGTGTGAGATAAATTGCCCCAGCGTTGTAACCCCGTTGGAATATTCAGGCATCCTGTCCACGATCGTATAGATATCATTGTTTTCAATGATCTCCTTGTCTGTCTTGGCATATGCCCTGGCAGTGGCCGAAGAGGAGGTGCGGGTGGTGCGGGTGACTGCTCTCGCATTTTTATTCAGTTTGAAATACATGGGTACATAGCTCTCTGAACGCACAATCTCACCTCTGAACCTTGCCGGCCGCCAGGGAGGCATTTGCTGAAGGATACGCAGTGCTTCCTCGTTCAGGAGTGTATCGGCCGGATGAATCATATTGAAGTTGGTGAGTGTACCATCTTTTTCCACCACAAAAGTGTAAACGACAAGCCCCTGTGCATTACGCTCCACTGCATCGGAGGGATATATTAACGAGTTGGCTATGAAACGGTGCATCTCTCCCGTGCCGCCGGTGTACATAGGAATCACATCAGGGTCTTTAACAATCTTGTCGCTGTCGGAGATGGGTGGCTTCTGCGCCATGATAAAAGAGTGGTGTGAACCAAAAATTCCAGTGAGAAAACTTACCGATACAATAAGTAGAAATTTACGTATATGCATGTAACTGTGTTGGTATGAGTGAATATTCTTAATTGTACCGCAAAGATAACAAAACAACATGTTCAGCGCAAGTGAAAAAGATCATTCCTATCGGCCACAAGGGTTAAAATTTATTCGTTTTCAGTGGTTTTCTGTAGAAAACGTAAAACAGCAGCATCATCTGTATAGCTATTACGGATCCTTGTTACACATCAATTAACAGGTTGTATCACAATAAATATGGAGAATAACGAAAATATTCGCTTGAAAAAGCGTACCTTTGCGGCCCTAAAAGATTGTTTTATGCAGAATATTCGTAATATAGCCATCATCGCTCACGTTGATCATGGCAAGACCACACTGGTGGACAAGATGTTGATGGCCGGTCACCTGTTCAGGGATAACCAGCCAACAGAAGATCTTTTTCTCGACAGCAACGACCTTGAACGTGAACGAGGTATCACCATCCTTTCGAAGAACGTCTCAATCAGATATAAAGATATAAAAATCAATATTATTGACACCCCGGGCCATGCCGATTTCGGGGGAGAGGTGGAACGGGTACTCAATATGGCGGACGGCTGCCTCGTGGTTGTCGATGCTTTTGAAGGACCGATGCCGCAGACACGTTTCGTGCTGCAGAAAGCACTGGAGATAGGATTGAAACCCATCCTGGTCATTAATAAGGTGGATAAACCCAACTGCCGCCCCGAGGAGGTGCAGGAGAATGTATTCGATCTGATGTTCAGCCTCGATGCGACTGAGGAGCAGCTTAACTTCCCCACCATTTACGGATCAGCCAAACAAGGATGGATGTCTGACGACTGGAAGAAACCATCCGACAACATCATCCCACTGCTTGATGCAATCATAGCGCATATCCCAGCGCCTAAACTGCGTGAGGGAACCCCGCAAATGCTTATCACCTCACTCGATTATTCCAACTATGTGGGACGTATTGCCGTGGGGCGAGTACACCGGGGAACGATCCGTATGAACAAAGATTATGCACTCTGCAAGCGCGATGGAAGCATCAAGAAAATACGTATCAAAGAGCTGAATGTGTTCGAAGGGTTGGGCAGGGCTAAAATGGAAGAGGTGACTTCAGGAGATATCTGTGCGTTGGTAGGGATCGAAGGTTTTGATATTGGCGACAGCGTCACCGATCTGGAGAACCCCCAGCCGCTGGACCCTATAGCCATTGATGAACCGACCATGTCGATGCTGTTCACCATTAACACTTCACCCTTCTTCGGTAAAGATGGTAAATATGTCACCTCACGTCATATCTATGACCGTCTGATGCATGAGCTGGATAAAAACCTGGCACTGCGTGTGGAAGCGACAGAGAACTCCGACTCATGGATCGTCTTTGGTCGGGGTGTGCTGCATCTCTCAGTGCTTATTGAGACCATGCGTCGTGAAGGTTACGAACTGCAGGTAGGTCAGCCGAAGGTGATCATCAAACAGATTGCAGGCGAGAACTGTGAACCTGTTGAGCAGCTCACCGTCAACCTGCCCGAGGAATCGGCTAGTAAAATCATTGATGTGATCACCCGTCGCAAAGGAGAGCTGCTCTCTATGGAGAGTAAGGGGGAGCGTATGCACATGGAATTTATTATCCCTTCACGCGGTATCATCGGGCTGAACAACACCGTGCTCACACTCTCTGCCGGTGAAGCCATCATGGCTCACCGCTTTCTGGAGTATCAACCCTGGAAAGGTGTCATTGAGAAAAGACAAAACGGCTCAATCATTGCCGGCGAATCAGGGAATGCTTTTGCCTATGCACTGGATAAGTTGCAGGACAGGGGACGCTTCTTTATTCATCCGCAGACAGATATCTATCAGGGGCAGGTTGTGGGAGAGCACAGCAAAGAGGGCGACCTGGTTGTCAACGTGACCAAATCAAAGAAAATGTCCAATGTGCGTGCTTCAGGAACAGACGACAAGGCACAGCTGGCACCACCCGTCATTTTCAGTCTTGAGGAGGCGCTGGAGTATATCAAGGAGGATGAATACGTGGAGGTGACACCCAAGAATATGCGCATCAGGAAAATCTTCCTTGATGAGAACGACCGTAAAAGGATGACGAAGAAAGCGTAACACCGGATGAGATAGAAGGTGTAACGCTGTATAAGATAAAAGGAGTATTGCCTACTTGATCAGGTTGATGAACTCTTCACGGGTTTTCTGTTCCCTGAAAACACCTGTAAAATCGGAGGTGGTGGTGATAGAGTGTTGTTTCTCCACCCCCCGCATCTGCATACACATGTGCTGTGCTTCAATCACCACCATCACTCCCATGGGGTTGAGTGTATTCTGAATGCACTCTTTAATCTGAGTGGTCAGCCGCTCCTGCACTTGCAAACGACGGGCAAAGACATCCACCACACGTGCTATCTTACTCAGTCCGGTGATATAGCCATCGGGTATATAGGCCACATGTGCTTTCCCGAAAAAGGGAAGCATGTGATGCTCACACATCGAGAAGAGATCGATATCTTTCACGATCACCATCTGACGGTAGTTCTCTTTGAACAGGGCTGAACGGAGTATCTCCTCCGGATCCTGCCAGTAGCCCCTGGTAAGATATTGCATCGCCTTGGCCACACGGACAGGTGTCTTCACCAGTCCTTCACGCTCACCCTCCTCACCCAGCAGCGAGAGTATATCACTCATATGGTCCGCTATCAGGGATCTGTTCTGCTCTAATTCTTTAGGAGACATCTCTTTCACTTCTTTTTTAAGACCTAATCCCCAGCTCTGGAGGTCTGATTAATAGGGATCTTTACTTCATCCACAACAATGTACATCTCTTTGCCAAATGAGGGGAACGATCTTCTGATTTCGGTTAATACCTCCTCAGCCTCCTCTCTCTCTTCAAAATTGCCCACACGCAACCGCCAGAAGGGCGATTCAAACAGTACCACCGTTTCATGCCGGGGGAAGGAGTTATTGATAAGACCTTGCTTGTGGTAGGCTTCATTCTTGGAGGTACGCTGGTTGTTACCGGAGAATGCCTGTATCTTGTAACCTCGCATCTTATGGTATTGTACCGACCCGTCGGAGGTGGAATAGACTCTTCTGGGAGGAGCCATGGAGCGGCCCAGTACATTCTTGATGTTTTCATCTTCGTAGATCGCCACACGACCTTTTCCCGGGACAACCGAAGAAAGTTCATTCAGGATCTCATTCCTTTGTGCTGCTTCTTGTGAGTAGGCTCTGATAGAAATAACAGACAACAGAAGAAGAGCTATGAGGTATGGTGAAAGTTTCATCTTTTTTTATGCAAAGATAAAGAAATACCACAGACTCGGGTTGAATCTGTGGTGAATTTCTGTTAATCGGTCAAAAAGCCTCAATGATCGGCATAAACTTATCCACCGCCAGTGAGGCACCACCGATAAGTCCGCCATCCACATCAGGATTGGAAAAGAGCTCTTTCGCGTTTGAGGCATTGGCACTGCCACCATAGAGAATAGATGTATTATCGGCTACCACCTGACCGTACTTCTCTGCCAGCGTGCTGCGAATAAAAGCGTGCATCTCCTGTGCCTGTGCTGCCGTGGCTGTTTTACCTGTACCGATGGCCCACACAGGCTCGTAGGCCAGAACGATCTTACCAAAATCCTCTGAAGCGAGATCAAAAAGTGAAGCTGCAATCTGTGATTTCACCACCTCGAAATGCTTCTCCGACTCTCTCTCCTCCAGCACCTCTCCAATACAGAATATAGGAGTAAGACCGTTTGCAAGAGCCAGCGTCACTTTCTCTTTCAGTGTCTCTGCTGTTTCGTGATAATAAGCCCTGCGTTCGCTGTGGCCCAGGATCACATACTTCGCTCCGGTAGATGCAATCATTGCAGCTGACACCTCACCTGTGTAAGCCCCCAACTCCTTGTCTGCACAATTCTGTGCTGCAACACCTACCCTGGAGGTGTCGATACTGTCTGCCACACCTGCCAGATGAATGTACGGTGTCCCGATAACCACATCGCATTTTACCGTTTTACCTTTCAGCGCTTCGTTCAACTCTTTTGCCAGTGCAATCCCTTCCTGCAGGTTTTTATTCATTTTCCAGTTACCCGCTACAATGTTTTTTCTCATAAAAATAATATATTAATAATTAGTTTTTTTATTGATCGCCCACATGGTTTAATCCACTCTTTGCAGGCGTATAACCTCGACACTCTCTCCATACCGGAAAGGAGGCTCACTGCTTCCTCTGATCCCTCCATTTGAGAAACAACAGCGGAATAAAGAAGAGAAACAGCATAATTAACAAATGAAAGAGGCCGGTTGTTTTCGGATCTTTCATTTTCACCAGATCAGATTCCTCCGGCGAGGGGTTCAATGCACCGATGCGGGGTAGGCTGCTGTCATCCCATTTATTGACTACATTACCCTCTTTCAGTAGCATCAACCCGGGGTTGGAGCGGATCATCGTCTTCAGCACCCTCTCATCGGCATGAGTGAATTGAAAACCTGTCTGATGCTCCTCCTCCCATAATCCTACATGATCGGCGGCGGTGGAGGTGACAAGATAAAATGGAAATCCCCGCTCCCGGGCATACCCGTGTAGCTCTTTAAATCGATCCAGATGCCGCTCACTCATCTCATCGAGAGAGTAAGCAATCATCAGAAACGTGTAAGAGGGTTCATTCAGAATCATGTCAGTGATTTCACCACCTGTTTGCCATAAACCGTCTGCTGCATCGAAGTACAACGATTCAATCGCAAAGTCCTCAATGGCAGGCTTCTCCCCCTTTTTTACCAGATCAGTTCTCATATCCACGAAGGTCCAGGTGGAGTCGTTCCACGGATAGTTCTCTTCTGTGAACTCCTTCTCTTCACCATCCTTCGCATAGATGAAGATCGTCTCCAGCACATCGGCTTTCTCAGGATCCACGAACATCTGCCGGGGAATATTAGCCCCGATCCTGTAGGGGCGAAAGTCGAACAGCGGCAGCCTGTAGAGATTATGCAGTGCAAAAAGAAGCGCGAAGAGAAGCGTAAAGAGTGCAGCAGCAGATGCCATCTTCGATGAAAACAGCGGTGTGATCCTCTCCCGTCTGACAAGCAGCAGCATGGCTCCTGCAAGAAGGATGATGTTCTTAAAGAATGTCTGCCAGTTACTGATAATAAAAGCATCACCAAAACAGCCGCAATCCTCCACCGGGTTGGCCAGGGCGATCCACAATGTGAGCGGGGTGAAGAAGAGCATAAAGAGTGCGGTCATCCGCGTGGTCCATCTTCTGTAGATCCCAAGTAACAGAAATGCACCCAGTGAAAACTCCGCCACCACCATGAGCAGAGCTGCAGGCAAGGCCAGCGGGAACAACTGCGTCAGGCCTGTCTCAATAAGATAATCCTGAATCTTGTAGGTAAACCCCAGTGGATCGACAGCTTTCACAAAGCCGGAAAAAAGGAATGTAGCCCCCACAATAATGCGGGACAACACCAGCAGCAGTTTGACTGTTTTACCTTTTGAACTCATTCTCATTACGCGTCGAAATGCAGTTTTATCAGGCCAAAGATGGCATAATTGATCATATCTTTATAATTGGCATCAACACCCTCAGAGATCAGCGTTTCGCCGTTATGGCTCTCGATCTCTTTGGTACGGTAGATCTTCATCAGAATAAGATCGGTGTACGAACTTACACGCATGCTCCTCCACGCCTCATCGTAATCGTGATTCTTGTCGCTCATAAGCGCTTTGGTCTCAGCAATAAAACCGTCATACATCGCCAGCGCCTTCTCAGCCGTGATATCGATGGTGTCGGCATAACCTAACTGCAATTGAACCAGTCCGATGATACCGTAATTCACAATGCCGATAAATTCGGGAAAGATGCCCTCATCAACCCTATTTTCTTTTTTCAACTCAAGAGAACGAATACGGTTAGCCTTTATAAAAATCTGATCGGTAACCGATTCGGGGCGGAGTATTCGCCATGAGGCACCGTAATCGGAGAGCTTCTTGGCGAATATTTCGCGGCAGAGAGCGATTACTGCATCAAATTGCTTGCTGGTAACGTCCATTCTGAAATCAAATAATCTGTTCAACGTAAATTCGGTGCAAAGATAAACAAAAAAAAGGTGCAAGACCTGATCCTGTACCTTTTCTATCTGTGCCGGTTGTACGTTTTCAGGAAATACGGATAGACTTACCTACACGTAAAGTCGTTCTCGTGGTGATATTGTTCATTGAACAGAGCTTGCTCACTGAAACGCCGTAACGTCTGGAGATTGCTCCCAGCGTATCCCCCTTCTTTATCCTGTGAGACTTCACATCTCCTGAAACATACTTGTTCGTACTGTTGGATGCCTGCTTATAGGTGGATGAATTGCTTACCACCCTTACAGAGCTGCTACTGGTCGTCTTCTTGTAACTTGAATTGGTTACCAGATACTCATCACGGTGTGTAACCTTGTTCTCAAAGTCGATGATGAAGTTGGGATTGATGGGCTTGCCCAGGAAACGTGTTTCAAAGTGCAGATGTGACCCGAATGAACGACCGGTGTTACCGGCCAGACCGATAGGCTGTCCCGACAGCACAAAATCATTTTCATCCACAAGGAACTTTGAAAGATGACCATATACCGTCTCCAGGCCGTTCACGTGGCGTATCACAACATAATAACCGTAACCCCTGCGTTCATATTGTTTAACCCTGATCTTCCCATCAAAAGCGGCATATATCGTATCACCTGTTTGCGCCTTGATGTCGATGCCGTAATGATAACGGCGACTGCCTCTTCTGCCAAAATTGGATGTCATGTGACCGGGTGAAGGCATGGTGAAGTTCTCAAGGTCGACGATAAAGGTATCGGGGGCGTTCTTAAGGCTGCCGTAAATGTTCACATTACGGTTCATCCACATGCCGCCGTAAATATCATCAGCAGGTATCTCGTTGGGATCAAATGTCTTGCGGCTTACCTCTGCCTCTTCAAGAAGAGACAAGTCCATCTTCAGTTTCAATCCGTCAGCAAATAATCCCGTCTGATCACCTAAGCTGGTACTGTGTAGTTGTTTATGTATTACTTCCGATCTGGAGTTATCGGGAGCTAGTGGTGCTGATTGCGAAAATGCGTTCAATGTGAAAAACATCAAGGTCGCGGGCAGAAAAATGCTTGCTTTAGCTAAAAAATGTTTTCTATTCATTTTTTCCTGACTCTTGTTTAATAAATAACTCTTCAACTTCTAATCTCTAATGCACTGTTTATAGTTCATCATTTGCATACAAATAGGGAAGAAGGAATGATGGATCATTAAAAATTTCATTGTCTGAGAAAAAACGTTTCAACTCTGTCGCTGCTGTCTCCGGAGAATCGGATGCGTGTACGATGTTTTCCTGTACACTCATACCATAATCACCTCTGATGGTTCCGGGTTGCGCGTCTCTTCCGTTTGTTACTCCGGTTAGTTTCCGTACTACATTCACGGCATCAAGACCTTTTAAAGCCATTACGATAACGGGGCTTGCCTGCATTGAATCTTTTATCCTTCCAAAAAATGGTTTATCTTTTAAATGTACGTAATGTTCTTCAAGTATCTCATCGGTTAATCGCATCATCTTCAATCCCACTATCTGAATTCCTTTCTTTTCGAAGCGGCTGATCACTTCTCCCATTATCTTACGTTGGACTGCCGATGGTTTTAGAATTACTAAAGTAACCTCCATGAATAATGAAATATTACGAAAACGACCTTTTAATTATTGATTTTTTTCCCTAATTGATTCCAAAGTAAACTTTTTATTACTTCTTCTCCAAATTATAAGCAATCTATTTTTAATTGTACAGAGGGGTAAAAAGTGACCAAATAAACGTATAATTCTATATATCAATCTTTTAGCTAAAAACATGTTATAAAACATATCCAGCTGATTTTAAACACAATATCTATTTCTTAACTATATTTTAATAACAACCCGTACAAGAAAAGCGGTATATGAATCAAAACAATCTTTACAATTATTACTTTATGACTTCATTTTTTGCAATTTTTAATACCGACAGCTGAAAATGGAATGAAAAACCCAATCAGAATAGAGAGTTTTCAGTATCTTTGCCCAAATTTAGGATTAAATCTGTAGGATTCAGGCAAATGCCATGACTCTTAAATCAATAAAAAGGAATGTTTAAATACAAGCTAATCAACAACATCACCGGTTGGATCGTGTTTGCCGTAGCAGCCATCGTCTATCTGTTAACCATTGAACCCACGGCAAGTTTCTGGGATTGCGGTGAATTTATCACTTCTGCCTATAAACTGGAAGTAGGTCATCCCCCCGGTGCACCTATCTTCATGTTGGTGGCCAATCTTTTCACGCAACTTACCCAGGACCCGTCGCAGGTGGCCAAAATGGTCAACGGCATGTCGGCACTGATGAGTGCTTTTACCATTCTCTTCCTATTCTGGACTATCACGCACCTCACCCGTAAGCTACTGATAAGCAGGGAGGAGCCTGAGCTGACAGTGGGACAGTCCATCGCCGTGATCGGCAGCGGACTGGTGGGATCGCTTATCTATACATTCTCCGACACCTTCTGGTTCTCGGCCACGGAGGGTGAGGTATATGCCTTCTCCTCTATGCTCACAGCACTAGTTTTCTGGCTGATCCTCAAGTGGGAAGACAATGCCGACAAGCCACATTCTGACAAATGGCTCGTGCTCATTGCCTACATCATGGGGTTATCCATCGGTGTGCACCTGCTCAACCTGCTCTGTATCCCTGCCATTGTGCTGGTATACTATTTCAGGAAAAATGAGAATGCCACATGGAAAGGAGCACTGCTCTCATTACTGGTCTCCTTCGGCCTTATTGTTGTATTAATGTGGGGTATTATCCCCGGGTTCACCAAGGTGGGGGGATGGTTCGAGCTCTTCTTCGTGAACAGTCTGGGCATGGCCTACAATACAGGTCTGTTTGTCTACCTGATATTACTGGTGGCAAGCATAGCATGGGGGCTGTTTGAGACCCTGTCAGACAAAAAGAACGATTCCAGGGCACGGACGGCACTCTTTCTCAGTGTAGGTCTCGCCGGCATCTTTTTCATCGGTGGTAAGGTATGGCTGTGGCTACTGTTAATCGCACTAGGGGCGTGGTTCTCATTCAAATACAAAAAGCTGAATGTCCAGTTCATCAACCTGGCAATGTCGAGCCTGATGGTCATCCTTGTAGGCTTCTCCGCATATGCACTGATCCCTATCCGCTCCGGGGCCAACACCCCACTCGACCTCAATTCGCCCGAAGATGTCTTCTCGCTGGGTAAATACCTTAACCGCGAACAGTACGGGCAGACACCTGTCATTCATGGCTCTACCTATGCATCGAAGATAGCGCGTAATGCAGACGGTTCACCGATTATTGGCGATGAAACAACTGCCTACAACCGTATACTGAAAACTTCCCCCGATCAGAAAGACCGGTATGAGAAGACCACTTCAGGCGGCTATAAATATACCAACACAATGCTCCTCCCAAGGATGCATTCCAACCCCAACAACCCCAGCTTCCGCAATCATATCCTCGGCTATGAACGATGGGGAGGGGTCACCGACCAGACGAAGAAACCCACCTTTTTGCAGAATATGAGGTTCATGTTCAGCTACCAGATCAATTATATGTACTGGCGTTATTTCATGTGGAACTTCTCCGGTCGCCAGAACGATATACAAGGTGATGGAGGACTCACGACGGGTAACTGGATCACCGGTATTTCCTTTATCGATGAGCACCTGCTTGGTCTCGGTCCCCAGGACAATATCGCACCTGACATTGTCAACAACAAAGGAAGGAACAAGTATTACATGCTACCACTGTTGCTGGGAATCATAGGCATCCTCTATCAGCTGCGGCTGAAAGAGAAGGGATACAGGAGCTTTGCAATCGTCTTCCTGCTCTTCTTCATGACCGGACTGGCTATCATCCTCTATCTGAATCAGACGCCGTTCGAGCCACGTGAACGCGATTACGCCTACTCCGGCTCATTTTATGCCTTCTCCATATGGGTGGGTATGGGTGTGGCCGGCATCAGCCTCTTTCTGCGGAAATATATCAAGAACACTGCTGCCGCCACGGCTGTGGCTACGGTAGCGGCACTCCTGGTACCGATACAGATGGCATCACAGAACTGGGACGA
>JADKLW010000351.1_pt1 | contig 20542 bp, 21 predicted proteins | sample 8641881 | NCBI WGS metagenome assembly JADKLW01 (sample SAMN16272185, study PRJNA661076) | feces metagenome | isolation source: fecal sample from diarrhoea affected cattle B | host: Bos taurus | place: South Africa: Lokaleng Village, Mahikeng | collected 2019-09 | reverse complement strand
GAAGAAAAGCACGTTGGGCAAAGGCGCCAAAGCCAATCATCTGACTTATCTGGGCGATGCCGACGTAGGCGAAGGGGCTAATATCGGCGCAGGCACTATAACCTGCAACTATGATGGGTTCTTTAAATATAAAACGGTGATTGGGAAGGGAGCGTTTATCGGGTCAAACAGCGCTTTGGTCGCGCCGGTTACGATTGGCGACGGCGCGATCGTTGCGGCGGGCGCGACACTGACTCAAGATGTGGCGGCGGATGACCTGGCACTGGTTAGACCAGAGCAAAAAGCAAAAACCGGCTGGGCAAAGAAGTTTCGTGAAGCAATGATGAAGAAAAAGGCCGTGAAGTGACTCCTGTTTTCGCAGATTACTCTGAAGAAGACTAAACTCCTATAAGAAGAAAGCCCGAAGCAATATGTGCGGAATTATTGGAATCGTTGGCAAAGAAGCTGTGTCAGATCGTTTGGTCGATGGTTTGAAACGTATGGAATATCGTGGTTATGACAGCGCCGGTGTTTGCACTGTCCATGAAGGCGGATTGATCCGTCGACGCGCAGAAGGAAAGCTGGCCAATCTGGTGGCTGTGTTGAATAGCGATGATGCTGCCGGGAATGTCGGTATTGCTCATACACGCTGGGCCACCCACGGCGCGCCAACCACCAATAATGCCCATCCCCATGCCACAGAAGAAGTGGCGCTGGTTCACAATGGTATTATCGAAAATTTCAAATCCTTGCGCGAAGAATTGACTGCGCGGGGACATAGTTTCGAAAGCGAAACCGATACGGAGGTGGTCGCGCATCTTATCAGCGAGCAGGTCGAGAGTGGTAAACCACCGCAAGATGCGGTCAAAGCCGTTTTGCCGTTGCTGCGGGGTGCTTTTGCTTTGGCCATCGCGTTTCGTTCACAACCCGATTTGCTAGTTGGTGCACGATTAGGGTCTCCATTGGTTGTCGGCTATGGTGAGGGGGAGACTTATCTGGGCTCCGATGCATTGGCATTGGCACCCTTGACCCAGAAGATCGCTTATCTGGAAGAAGGCGACTGGGTGATCATCACTCGCGATGGAGCCCAAATTTTTGATAAAGATAACAATCCGGCAGAACGGGAAGTTACGACATCAGGTGTATCCGCTGCGACGATTGAAAAAGGCAATTATCGCCATTTCATGCAGAAGGAGATTTTTGAGCAGCCCACTGTTGTCGCACAAACCTTGCAAAGCTATCTGCGCCCGCTGGAACAGCAAGTGGCGTTGCCGCAAATGGATTTTGATTTGCGTGATATAAAACGCATCACTATTGTTGCCTGCGGAACCAGCTATTATGCAGGGATGGTTGCGAAATACTGGTTTGAAACTTTTGCCCGCGTGCCAGTGGACCTCGATTTTGCATCCGAATTCCGTTACCGCGATCCGGTGTTTGAGCCGGGTGGATTGGCATTGTTTATTTCTCAATCAGGTGAGACTGCCGATACATTGGCCGCGCTGCGTCATTCCAAGGAAAACGGACAGAAAATCGCGGTTGTGGTCAATGTGCCAACCAGTAGTATGGCGCGTGAAGCGGATCTCTTGCTCCCCACCCATGCCGGACCGGAAATTGGTGTTGCCTCGACCAAGGCATTTTCATGCCAGCTCGCTGTATTGGCAGCGCTGGCAGCGCATCTCGCTGTGGTCAAAGGTAAGATGACACGCGATGAGGAACGCGAGGTGGTGAAGCATCTGACGGAAGCTCCCGCCGCCCTTAACGCGGCTTTGGATCATGATGACAATATTGCCGATATGGCGCATTTTATCGCGCCGGCCCGCGATGTGCTTTATTTGGGACGCGGCCCTGATTATCCGCTGGCTCTCGAAGGTGCGCTGAAGCTGAAGGAAATCAGCTATATTCACGCAGAGGGCTATGCGTCGGGTGAGATGAAGCACGGTCCCATCGCCCTGATTGATGAGGATGTGCCGGTGATCGTGCTGGCGCCTTCAGGTCCGTTGTTTGAAAAAACAGTGTCAAATATGCAGGAGGTTCGCGCTCGGGGCGGTAAAGTTGTCCTGATTTCCGACGCCGAAGGGCTTGCAGAGGCAGGTGAGGGATGTCTGGCTACGATTGAAATGCCAAAAGTCCACCCGCTGATTGCACCGCTTGTCTATGCGGTGCCAGTGCAATTGCTGGCTTATCATGTAGCTGTTGCTAAAGGTACGGATGTAGATCAACCTCGCAATCTGGCGAAATCGGTAACGGTGGAGTGAAATATGTCGAGCAACTATCCTTATGTCACGGTAGAGACGGCTACCGGTAAATTTCAGCAAACAGTTCGTGTCGGAAAACATGTCTTTTTGGCAGACGAACCGCTGTCGGTTGGCGGTGAAGATACTGGTCCATCGCCTTATGACCTGCTACTCGCGGCACTGGGTACTTGCACTTCGATGACTATGAAAATGTATGCGGACCGCAAGGGAATTCCGCTGGAAGGCGTGCATGTAGAGCTGGAACATAGCCACGATCATGTTGAGGATTGTCTGAACTGTAACAGCAAAGACAGCCGTATTGATGTGATCGACCGATCCATCACTCTTATTGGAGATCTGACGGAAGAACAGCGCGCAAAGCTAATTGAGATCGCTGAAAAATGCCCTGTCCACCGCACGCTTGAAAATCGTATCGACATTCATACTACGCAAGTGCGTCCCTGACGGATGTAAAAGGGGATGCCATTGCGGTGCAGTCCGGTTCGAAGCGAGTGTTGAGACATGGCGCAGCTTCTGGACTGCAACTGTTCGATCTGTACGCGGACAGGTTTCCTGCATCTGATTGCACGTCATCAGAATTTTACCTTGTTGAAAGGAGTGGATGCCCTGAGCAGCTTCAAATTTGGTAGCGGGCAAGCAGATCATTAATTTTGCAAGCACTGCGGCGTGAAAAGTTTTTATCAGCCGCGATCCCATCCGGATTGTCGGAGTATCAATTATCATTGTCTGGATCATGACTATGGGCTGGAACCCACGATAGTAAAATTTGACGGTCAGAACTGGGAAAAAGCCAAAGCGGCCCTAAACGAGACGAAATGATATCGGCGAATACTCCTGATTGACGAGGGAAGGTGACGAGGCGTATAGGCTTCAATGCAAGTGAAGGGCGGTCAATCGGGCCGCCTTTTCTGTTTGGCATATTACAAGATGAAGGAAATTATGATGACGATTACACCGCTCATGCCCGTATATCCCCGGTGTGGTTTTCGTCCTGTCCGAGGCGAAGGCGCCTGGCTGATTTCCGAAGACGGTCGCCGCGCGCTGGATTTCGCCAGCGGCATTGCGGTCAATATATTGGGCCACGGACATCCGCATTTAACCAAGGCGATACAGGATCAGGCAGCAACCTTGATGCATGTGTCGAACCTATATGGTAGCCCGCAGGGCGAAAAATTTGCACAAAGGCTGGTTGATACGACCTTTGCAGATACAGTATTCTTTACCAATAGCGGCGCGGAAGCTGTTGAATGTGCGATCAAAACTGCGCGTGCCTATCATCAATCTCAAGGAAGCGAACGGTTTGAAATCATCACGTTCAAGAACGCGTTTCACGGCCGCACAATGGCGACTATTTCCGCTTCCAATCAGGAGAAAATGCACAAGGGCTTTGCCCCGCTTCTGGATGGATTCAAATATGTAGAGTTTGATGATCTGGAAGGTGCAAAGGCCGCGATCGGCCCGCAGACCGCTGGATTCCTTGTCGAACCAATTCAGGGTGAAGGCGGCGTGCGTCCTGCATCCGATGCATTTATGAAGGGTCTGCGCGACTTGGCTGACGAGCATGACTTGATGCTGATACTCGACGAAGTGCAATGCGGCGTCGCACGTACAGGCGCACTCTATGCTTATGAACTATACGGTATTAAGCCCGATATCATGGCCAGTGCCAAAGGCATTGGCGGCGGCTTTCCATTGGGTGCTTGTCTTGCAACCGAAAAGGCTGCGCGCGGTATGGTTGCTGGTACGCATGGATCTACTTATGGCGGCAACCCGCTCGCAATGGCCGCGGGTAATGCCGTTTGGGATATAGTCGCAAATGACGAGTTCCTGGAACATGTCGGTGATATTGGCGGAAAACTGCGTTCTGCGATTGAGCAGTTTATCGGTAATTATCCAAATCTGTTCACTGGCATACGCGGTCACGGCTTGATGCTGGGCATTACGATGACGGACGAGACTCGTGCGTTTGTGGCGCATTTGCGTGATAATCATGGATTACTAACGGTTGCAGCGGGAGACAACACGCTGCGGGTATTGCCGCCGCTTAACATTGATGAAAGTCATATCTCGACATTCATCGAAAAACTGTCTGCTGGTGCAGCCGATTATCAGGGAACGGATTCATGACCCGGCACTTTTTGAACCTTGCCGATGCAGGCGGCAACGCGCTTTCTGCGATGTTGAACGATGCCATCGAACGGAAAGAAGCGCGCAAAGACTGGCCAAAAGGCAAAGTCGATGCTGATGCTCCGCTTAGCGAGCATGTGCTTGCGATGATTTTTGAAAAGAGCAGCACCAGAACCCGTGTGTCATTTGATATGGCAATCCGGCAACTGGGTGGAACTAGCCTAGTCATGGAAAGTGGCTCCATGCAACTGGGGCGAGGGGAGACGGTTGCCGATACGGCCAAAGTCCTTTCGCGAATGTGTGACGCGATCATGATCCGGACCGACCATCATGACAAGATTGAGGAACTGGCTGCCAATGCTACGATTCCCGTAATCAATGGTCTTACCGATTTGTCACATCCGTGCCAGATTGTAGCGGACCTGCTGACGCTGATCGAACATGGTAAAGCGCTTCCCGGATTGGAAGTTGCGTGGCTGGGCGACGGTAATAATGTTCTGAACAGCATAGTTGAAGCCGCGGGACTGATGAAGTTCAATGTCCGCGTCGGCTGCCCTGAGGGTTATGATTGTGACCAGAGCTTTATCACAGCAGCTCAGGAATCAGGTGCCAATATCACTATTCACCGCGACGCGATGGAAGCGGCGTCCGGAGCGGATGTGATTGTCGCTGATACTTGGGTTTCGATGGGGCAGGCCCATGCCGATGAAAAAATCGAAGCGATGATGCCGTTCCAAGTTAATGATATGATCATGGAACAGGCGAAAAACGACGCCGTATTCTTGCACTGCCTTCCCGCCCATCGCGGAGAAGAAGTCATGCCTTCTGTTATAGATGGGCCCCAGTCGCTGGTATGGGATGAAGCGGAAAACCGTATTCATGCTCAAAAATCAGTTCTGCGCTGGGCCTTTGGTCAAATCTAATGGCTAGTAATCCGGATGCACCGACACTGATCGACAGAAATTTGTCTTTTTCTATCCCGGCAAAGCATTGCCGTGGACGGGCGGTGCGTCTGGGACCGGTTCTTGACGAAATACTGGCGGCGCATAATTATCCGCCTCAGATCAAGGCATTGCTGGCAGAGGCAATGTGCCTGACTGCTCTGCTTGGCGCCCTGCTGAAAGAGGAAACGGCGCAGCTTACTTTGCAGGCGCAGACCGAGAGCGGCGTCATCAGCTTGCTGGTTTGTGATTATAAAGATGGCGACATGCGCGGTTATGTGCAATTTGATGCTGAACGGCTTGTCAGGGAACCTCTGGAACCCAGCCTGATGACTTTATTCGGTAAAGGCTATCTGGCGATAACATTCGATCATCCTCTACCGCGTGGGCGTTCGCAAGGTATTGTGCCCCTGGAGGGAGAGAGCCTGACAGCAGCCGTGCAAAATTATTTCATGCAATCCGAGCAGATCCCGACATTGGTGCGGGTGGCGATTGATGTTGAAGGCGATCAGACCATTGTCGGTGGATTGCTGATCCAGCACCTTCCTGATGGCGAAGATGGCAAAGAGCGACTGCATGTTCGCATGAACCATCCGGAATGGGAACATGTGGAGGTAATGGGCAGCAGTGTTCAGGCGAATGAACTGGTTGACCCCCAGCTTCCGATAGAAGACTTACTTTGGCGCCTGTTCAGTGGGAGCGACGAAGTGAGAGTTATGAGCGGTAAATCGTTGGTTAAGGGTTGCCGCTGTAATGAGAACCATATCCGGGACGTAATCGCACGTTTCCCGAAAGAGGATAAAGAGGATATGGTTGATGAGAATGGCACCATCTCTATCGATTGTGCGTTTTGTAGCAAGAAATTTACGATTACTAGCGCCAGCCTGAATAATTAGGTTTTGAAGAATAGTCGATTTTGGACAGAATTTGTCCAAAATATACAATCAATCGCCGCAATTAGGCGCGATATTGGCCACAATCTTTTTCTATATTATTCACAAATAACTGCAATGGAACCAAGCTATAGTTGTTCCGTTGATGTGAAGTAACAAACAAGGAAACAAGGAATGAAGGGCATTAGACTGATGAATACGATCAGCGCATGTGGTGCTGCATTTCTGGCATTTTCTTTCCCGGCGATTGCACAGTCGCCTGAGTTGGAATTGTTAAGCGGTCTACAGAAAGGTGAGTGGACTTTAAAACAACGAGGCTCAGAAAGCAGCAAGAAAGTCTGTCTCGGCAATCCGGAAATATTATTACAGATCCAGCATAGCCGCTCTACCTGTTCGCGCTATGTTATACAGGATACGCCCAAAAGCATTCGCGTCAGCTATAAGTGCGGACCCGCTGACCACGGCGTGACCACAATCAAACGCGAAGCCAGCAACCTGATCCAGATCCAGTCGCAAGGCATTAAAGAGAACGCACCATTCTCTCTTAATTTCGAAGGACGCAGAACTGGTAGCTGCTAATTCTGCATCCACAGGCAAGCGTTAATGAAATATTTATCATCTTTCTGTTAGGGACAGATCATCATGTTTCGACATGACTTCTTCCTTTCGGGTTTGAACTAGAAACCCACTTGGGCCGCGTTCCGTTGGAATGGCGGCCCTATTTTTTCCTATCTGCCAGAATACTTGATTATCGCGGCAAACAGGATTAGCGGGGCGAGCATGTCTCAGAATAAGAAAAAAGCCATTGTGCTGCTGTCTGGCGGCCTCGATTCTATGGTCGCTGCCGCGATTGCGCGAGAGCAGGGTTATGATATCGTCGCCTTGACCATCGATTATAACCAGCGACATAAAATCGAGCTTCAGTCCGCTATCCGGATTGCGGAGAAGCTAGAAGTCAGTGAGCATATCATCCTGCCGCTGGATCTCAGCCGCTTTGGTGGTTCAGCTTTGACAGATGATATTGATGTCCCGAAATCGGGAGTTCAACCAGGTGCCGGAAACGAAATCCCGGTGACTTATGTTCCTGCACGCAATTTGATTTTTCTGTCGCTAACTCTTGGTTTGGCAGAGGCACGTGATGCCAGAGATATTTTTATAGGCGTCAATGCGCTGGATTATTCCGGCTATCCCGATTGCCGCCCCGAATTTATCGAAGGGTTTGAGAGATTGGCCGACCTCGCAACCAAAGCAGGGGATCAGGGTAGCGGTTTTACGATTCAGACACCGCTGCAATATATGACCAAAGCAGATATCGCGAAAGAAGCACAGCGGCTGGATATAGACCCGGCGCTTAGCTGGACCTGCTATGATCCCGCAGAAGGTGATTTGCACTGCGGGCTTTGCGAAAGCTGCCGTCTACGCAAAAAGGGTTTTGAAGAAGCTGGAATAGCCGATCCTACGGGGTATGCGGTCACGTCATGAGTTACGCGGTCAAGGAAATGTTCCTGACATTGCAGGGGGAAGGCGTTCAGGCCGGACGACGCGCTGTGTTTGTGCGCTTTGCCGGATGCAATCTCTGGACGGGCCTTGAAAAAGATCGTGCTTCGGCCATTTGCCAGTTTTGCGATACTGATTTTATTGGAATGGATGGAGAGAATGGCGGACGGTTTCAGGGTGCTGCGGCCTTGGCTAATGCTGTTGCTGCAAAATGGGGCGAGGGAGAAGACTCCCGGTTTGTAGTGCTGACAGGCGGGGAGCCGATGTTACAGGTGGATGATGCGCTAATTGATACGCTGCATAATGCGGGGTTCGAGATCGCTATCGAATCCAACGGAACATTGCCTGTGCCCAATTCAATCGACTGGATCTGTATCAGCCCCAAAGCGGGAAGCGAAACGGTTCAGCGATCAGGTGACGAACTGAAACTTGTCTGGCCGCAAACTGGCAGCGACTGGAAATCGATGGAGAATTGGGATTTTGCCAATCACCTGTTGCAGCCCATGGATGCCCGTTTGGATCAGGCAGCTAATGATGCTAATCTGAAACAGGCAATTGCCTTTGTGCAAGCCCATCCCAAATGGCGTCTGTCTCTGCAAACCCACAAGATTCTGGGGCTGGCTTAACCCTCACTCTTCCGTTTCGGCGGTGCCTTCGGACTGGCTATCCGCGTCTTCGTCCGATCCATCTGTGCTATTTTCATCAGCAGCATCTTTAACGGCGCTTGGGCTTTCTGGGCCTTTTTCTTCAAGTAGCTCGTCGGTTACTTGTTCTTCATCCACATTGACCATGTCGTCGCTGATGGTGCCATCAAGAACGTCAACTTCATCCATGCGGGTTTCGCTAACGGTGTCACCATCGGGTGTTTCGGGGTCGCCTGAACAAGCGGCGATGGAAAAGAGGGCAACTGCGATAGCGGAGGTTTTGATCAATAGTTTCATGATTGTTCCTAATCCTGTGACAGCATTATCATAGAACTTTACACCGCTTTATCAATTGCTGCCAGAAAATCGGGCGCCGTTCGTTTTAGCGCGGCGTCAAAATCTTCCAAAGTTGCATCGATACCCAGTTGTTTAAGGCTGGTCACAGGAAATTCGCTGATCCCACACGGGATGATGCCGCCAAAGTGGCTGAGATCGGGATCAATGTTCACCGAAAATCCATGCATAGTCACCCATTTGCGAATGCGGATACCGATAGCCCCAATTTTCGCTTCCGCTCCCGCTGGCGTATCGCACCAGATACCGACTCTTCCTTCTACAGCCCGGCCTTTGACACCAAATTCATCGAGTGCCCTGATGACCCAGTCTTCCAGTGCATGAACAAAGTTTCGCACATCAGCTTGCCTCTTTTTCAGGTTCAGCATGATGTAACCAACCCGTTGTCCCGGTCCGTGATAGGTGTGACGGCCACCACGACCCGTTTCGTAAACGGGAAACTGCTGGCTAAGCAGCTCTGAGGGATCGGAACTTGTCCCGGCGGTATAGAGCGGCGGATGTTCTAAAAGCCAGATAAGCTCAGAGGCTGTGCCATTATATATGGCAGCATTGCGCTGCTCCATCTCGGCCAAAGCATCGGGATAGGCAATTTTTGTGTCGCTTATGCGCCACTCGATATGAGACAGGTCGGTCATATATTTTCCGTGCACAATTGCCGCGCCGGTGGCAAGAGTGCGGTCGATGAAATTCAAACCTGAAAGTTAGGCAAATGAAGCTCAATTATATGCAATGCTGGAACGGCGCGATGGCAATATTCCGCGATCATAAGGAAGCGATTCTGGCGATTGCCGGTGTTTTCCTGTTCTTGCCAACATTGCTGATGGCCCAGTTTGTCGGACAGCCGGTGCTGGAAGGGCTGACAGATTTCAATGATATTGCCGCTGCATACTCGGTATATTTTAATGAAAACGCACTGGCGGTTATCTTGTCGAACTTGCTGATGAGCTACGGTGGATTTGTTATTTTTATAACGATCGCTCCTTCGCATAGCGGTACAGTTGCAGATGATCTGGGTAAAGGATTGCGGCTTTTCCTGATATTCCTGGTGGCTAATATCCTGACCGGGATTGTGACGGGACTGGGTTTGTTATTGTTCATCATCCCCGGCATTTATGCAGCTTGCCGTCTGGTTTTGGCACCACTCATCATCGCCGATCAGAATGAGCGCAATCCGCTAGAGGCTTTGAAGAAAAGCTGGGCTCATACAAAAAGCAATGGTTTTGCTATCCTGTTCCTGATTCTGATAATCGCGATTGTCGGCTCAATAGCTGTTAGTGTGTTTGAGATGATTATCGGGCTGATTATCGGTCTAGCTACAGGCGGGCAGGGCTGGGCACTGATAGAAAATTTCGTGGCTGCTATTGGTGGAACAATCTTACAGATTGTGTTCGCTACCATTATTGCCTCAATCTACATCCAGTTGAGCGGAAAACGTTCGGATGTAGAGCAGGCATTTAGCTGACTGAGGGCTTGATTACTGGAATATGCGGTCCGGCCCCTATTGGCAGATGGCCGGTAAGACGCGGGTCGGGATGTATCTCGACCTCGCGTTTATAAGCAGTAAAGCCCGCACGCTTATAAAAAGCCAGCGCGCGCGGCGAATCATGCGTGCATGTGTGCAGCCAAACCCGTTTGATTTCGTCTCGCCATGCAAGGTTCAGCGCCTTGGCCATCATCGAGCCGCCAAAACCTTTGCCATTCACATCGGGGATAAGGCCGAAATAACATATCTCGCATTGTTCCGACTGGCTGAAGTCCAGTTCCACTAGACCAAGGTCTTTCCCGTCGCTCTGCGCTTTGAAAATCTTCAACTGAGGATTGTGAATTGCAGAACGAAGCTCTTCTTCACTCAGTAACAGCCTGCCAAACCACAGCCATTCATCGCCAATTTTACGGAAAAGCGCCTTATATTCCGACGGATCAGGGCGCGTCCATTCTGATAACGTCAAATCCGACTGAAGTCCCGAAGGCGCAGGTTTTTGAGTCATTTCAAAATATGTAACGACGACTGCAAGATTGCCTTCTGGGACTTCAACCCTTTTCACTGCACTATCAGTCCCATTTTACCTCGGGCGGGAGGCTCATCAATATGGCATCAACATTGCCGCCGGTTTTCAGACCAAATGTTGTTCCGCGGTCATAGACAAGATTAAACTCGGCATAGCGGCCGCGCCAGATAAGCTGTTGCTTTTTATCCTCTGCGGTAAAAGGCATTCCCATCCGGCGGCGAACAATTTTAGGGAAGATATCGAGAAACGCACGGCCCACATCCTGCGTGAATGCGAAATGCCTGGCGAAATCATCGTTTGATTCCAGTTCGAGATGATCATAAAAAATGCCGCCAACACCGCGATGCACTTGCCGGTGGGGAATATAGAAATAATCGTCAGCCCATTTTTTATATTTCGGATAATATTCCGGATCATGCGGCTCACAGGCTTGTTTCATCCGCGCATGAAAGTCATTTGTGTCCTCTTCATAAGGAATTGGCGGATTAAGGTCAGCCCCACCACCAAACCAACGCTTTGTCGTACATAGAAACCGGGTGTTCATATGGACAGCCGGGACATGCGGGTTGGCCATATGGGCAACCAGACTGATCCCGGTAGCAAAGAAATGCGGATTTTCGGATGCTCCGTGGATGGATTTGGCAAATTCTTCGCTAAAAGCTCCATCGACAGTCGAGATATTGACGCCCGCTTTCTCGAAAACCTTGCCCTTTATAAGCCCGCGGACGCCGCCGCCGCCAGGGCCAACATCTGAACTGTCATCAGATTGTTCGCGGTCCCACGGCAGATAATCAAAGCGCGCATCGCTGCCTGCTTCAGCTTCGATTGCTTCAAATTCGGCGCATATATTATCCCGCAATGTCGCAAACCAGGTCTGTGCCTGTAATTGCTGCTCATCCAGTGGCTTGTCATTTTTGGGGACCGGCGCACGGAAGTTGGTGGGCTGTGAAGGGGAAGAAGATGCCGTCATGTTGAAAATTGTCCTGTTTGTTTTAACGCTTCGCCAAGCGCCATGCCTGCAGAAACGGCAAGGTTCAATGAACGCATGCCGTTTTTCATCTTTATAGTGATTCGTTCGTCAGCGCGTTGATTGACATCAATAGGTACGCCGGAACTTTCCGATCCGAATAATAAAATATCGTCCGGTCGAAACGCGAAATCGTGATAGCCGGTTTGCGCTTTGCTCGATAGCAGCACGATCCTCGCAGATAGTGAATCGACATGAGACAAAAAAGCGTCCCAATCGGCATGCCGTGTGAAATCGACATGGTCGAAATAGTCCATTCCTGCGCGTTTCAAGCTACGATCACTAAATGGGAAACCGCATGGCTCGATGATATCAACAGCTACATCAAGGCAGGCACAAGTCCTTAGAATCGTTCCTAAATTTCCAGCAATATCGGGTTGATACAGGGCTACTCGCATGATGCGTCATGCATGGAGTTGTTTATAATGTTAGGTCAATCAAAAATTGACTGTTGGCAAATGATAGTCTTCGCGGCTATCAGGCGCGCAAATCACTGTCAGTTGAGACTATTGAGCGTTTGGCTTCGATCTGGCAGTCAGGGATACTAACAAACGTAAGGGCATGTTTGCATGGCTAGTATTGATACCGCGGTTGAACCAAGTGATTCGGCCGTTTCGGAACCTGAAATTGGCGGTGTGCGTCGCCGGGATTTCATCAATGTCGCAGCAGTGAGTTTTGCGGGAGTCGGCGTAGTCGCCACCGTTTTTCCACTGGTGAATCAGATGAACCCCAGCGCGGATGTTCTGGCACTATCGTCAATTGAAGTCGATATTTCGGCGATTGAACCAGGGCAGGCGATCAAGACCAGCTGGCGCAAACAGCCGATTTTTATCCGCAACCTGACCGCGGCTGAAATTACAGCGGCCAATAGCGTCGATGTATCTGGTCTTCGTGACCCTCAAACATTGGCTGAACGGACTGTAGCGGGTAAAGAAAATTGGCTGATTACATTGGGCGTCTGCACCCATTTAGGCTGTGTTCCGCTTGGCGCTGCGCAAGGTGAGATCAAAGGCGAATTTGGTGGTTATTTCTGCCCATGTCATGGTTCTCACTATGATACGGCCGGGCGGACCCGCAAAGGACCGGCGCCAACCAATCTGGCTGTACCGGAATATAGTTTTCTATCAGATACCGTCGTTAAAATCGGCTAGGGGCACGAAAAATGAGTTTTCCTTGGGCAAAGCAATATAAACCAACGACCGAATTTGGTCAGTGGATTGACGATAGACTGCCAGTTGGCCGTTTGGTTTATAACAGTCTTGGCGCTGGCTATCCTACGCCGCGTAACCTTAACTATATGTGGAACTTCGGTTCAGTCGCTGGGTTTTTTCTGGTCGTCCAGATCGTAACCGGCATCATATTGGCGATGCACTATGCCGCCAATGCTGCCATCGCGTTTGATTCTGTCGAGCATATTATGCGTGACGTAAATAGTGGCTGGATGATCCGTTATGCTCACGCCAACGGCGCGAGCTTCTTCTTCATCGCCATTTACCTGCATATCGGCCGTGGTCTTTATTACGGCTCTTATAAAGCGCCGCGTGAGATGGTCTGGTTGCTCGGTGTAGTCATCTATCTGCTTGCGATGGCAACGGCTTTCATGGGCTATGTGCTTCCTTGGGGACAAATGAGCTTCTGGGGTGCGAAGGTCATTACCGGTCTGTTCGAGGCTATTCCTCTGGTCGGCAAGCCGATTCAGGAATTGCTTCTGGGCGGATTTGCACCGGATAATGCTGCGTTGAACCGTTTCTTCTCGCTTCACTATCTGCTGCCATTTGTGATTGCCGGCGTTATCATCATGCACATCTGGGCATTGCATATTCCGGGATCGAGCAACCCAACAGGCGTTGACGTGAAAGGCGAGCAGGATACGATTCCGTTCCATCCTTTCTACACAGCGAAAGATGGCTGGTTCCTCGGTCTTGCTCTGATTTTCTTCACGGCAATGATGTTCTTCCTTCCGAATGCTTTGGGTCATGCCGACAACTATATTCCGGCTAACCCGCTTTCGACACCGGCGCATATCGTTCCTGAATGGTATTTCTGGCCCTGGTATGCAATTCTGCGTGCCTTCACCTTTGACTTCCTGTTCATTCCAGCGAAGCTGCTCGGTGTCTTGGCTATGTTCTCTGCCATCCTGGTCTGGTTCTTCCTGCCATGGCTCGACAAATCACCTGTTCGTTCCGGTGACTATCGCCCAAGGTTCAAGAAATTCTTCTGGTTCGGACTGATCCCATGTGTGGCCGTACTTGGTTACTGCGGCGGTGCACCAGCGGAAGAACCATTTGTGATGATGAGTCAGATTGCCGGCGCATATTATTTCGCGCACTTCTTGATCATTTTGCCGCTGCTCTCTCGTATCGAGAAACCTGAGCCGCTACCAAATTCGATCACCGAAGCGGTGACCGGCAAACCACTAAAACAAACCAGCTAAGAAACAGGGATCTGGGTAATGGTAAGATTTTTCGGAATATTGATCGGTTTGTTCTTTGCTGGAATGCTGGTCTATTCATTTGGGCGCGGTGCGGTGGATTATGTTTCCAACCCGCCTGTAAAGGCTGTGGAATATCAATTCCACGAGGAACCAAAGGATGTCTCTTTCAAGAGCGATGGTCCTTTTGGCAAGTTTGATAACCAACAGCTTCAGCGCGGTTTTCAGGTTTACAAAGAGGTTTGTGCAGCCTGTCACTCCATTCGACTGGTAGCGTTCCGCAACCTTACCGATCTTGGCTATAACGAAGATGAAGTGAAGGCGATTGCCGCGAACTGGCCCATTGAAACCCCGGACATTGACCCTGCAACCGGTGAAGCATCAACGCGCCCGTCAATTCCAGCGGATAAATTTCCAAAGCCTTTCGCAAATGATGTTGCGGCTGCTGCGGCTAACAACAATGCTATTCCACCAGATCTTTCTTTGATGACCAAAGCACGTGAAGGTGGCGCTCCTTATATCTATTCTCTGCTTACCGGTTATACCGATCCGCCAGCGAATTTGCCGGAAGCAAACCGCCCTGGTCCAGGTCTGCATTACAACCCGTATTTTGCGAACCTGAACCTTGCTATGGCACCGCCAATCACAGGTGATGATCAGGTAACCTATTCTGACGGAACAAAAGCGACCGTATCGCAGATGGCACAGGACGTTACGGCATTCCTGATCTGGACGGCAGAACCATCGCTGATTAAGCAGAAACAAACCGGATGGGCAGTGATTGCCTTCCTGATACTGGCCACTATTCTTGGTTTCCTGGCTTACAAGTCGGTCTGGGCTGATCTGAAGGCACAGAAGAAGCAAAAAGACGCTTAAGCAACAGTTTCGATAGAACTTTGAAAAGGCCCGCCAAATGGTGGGCCTTTTTTGTTTATGGTGGGTCAGGGTAGGACCGAGGATAGTTTAAAAGGTATTTTGTTTACTCTTTTTTAGGCGGCTCCCTTTAATATTTCGAGTAATAAGCCGTTAAGGTTAATGTCGCCTCCTTTGGGATTGATAGGTGAGGAGCAATTAAGGGGCACTACAGGATCGCAATAATGGGTAGTCTGCTTAAAAATATTGATACAGGAAACGATCAGCCAGTTCTTCGTGAGCCGCGAATACGAAAACTGGTCAAAATAGAGTTATTCACGGATTCTGCTGGACCATATGATGCCCTGATCCGCAACATCTCTACTTTCGGAATTCGTGCCACTGCGCCAGTCCATTTACAGGTTGAACAACCTGTTAAGTTTAAAAAGTCCGGGTTCGGTACAGTTTCCGGTCATGTGCGCTGGGTGGATGGCCAGGAGTTTGGAATGCAATTCAACCGGGCTATTGATGTCGATCTGTTTAATTTCAGTGACGAGAACCGTGTTGGTCATTTCATAAAAGAAATTGAAAACGGTCATATTTGGCGTGGTTTTGACGCAGAAATATCCTGCAAACGGCCCGGTCTGCGTTCAAGATAGTCTTAGCCTCTTAAAACCCCTTCGACCGCTTTTTTCCATCCGGCCAGACGGGCCTCACGTTGCGAGGTAGCAATCTTGGGCTGATAGGTTTCAAAACCCCTAATCATTACGGAAGCTTCTTCCAAAGATCCATATATCCCGCAGCCAACCGCAGCCAGCATGGCTGCACCAAGCGCGGTTGTTTCAATAAATTCGGGTCGCTCGACGGGTAGGTCGAGTATATTGGCCAGATCCTGAACCATCCAGTCATTTGCCACCATACCACCGTCGATCCGTAGGCTTTGCCAGTCCGTGCCGTCCGCAGAGAAAGCTGTTTTCAAATCATGGCATTGATAAGCGACCGCTTCCAATGCGGCCCGCACAATATGGGCCTTGGTCGTTGAAAAGCTAAGACCCGAAATAGCGGCTGTCCTATCCGCTTTCCAATAGGGTGCGCCCAGACCGGAGAGGGCAGGGACCAGATAAACCCCGCCATTATCATCTACCGAGCGGGCAAGCTCTTCGCTTTCACCTGCAAATGTGATCAGGCCGACTTTATCACGAAGCCATTGCATCAAACTACCCGCAACAAAAACGGAGCCCTCCAGCGCGTACGTTCGCTTGCCCTCCAGTTGATAAAGTACAGTAGAAAGCAGGCGGTGCTCTGACTTGGGAGCATTTTCGCCGCAATTCGTGAGGATGAACGCACCGGTACCAAAGGTCGCTTTGGTTTGCCCTACGCTGAGGCAAGCTTGCCCGATTGTAGCGGCCTGTTGATCTCCTGCTGAACCGCTTACCATGATCTCTGATCCGAATAGCTGGGCCGAAGTCCTGCCCAGATCTCCTGCACAATCCACAATGGTTGGCAATGCTTTGCGCGGGATATCAAACAAATCCAGTAGTCCATCATCCCAATCTCTACCATCCAGTGTCATCAACATCGTACGACTGGCATTACTGGCATCTGTAATATGAAGGCCACCGGTTAGCCGAAAGATGAGATAGGATTCAATCGTCCCGAACGCCAAATTATCTCCAGCCGCAGCCACTTCTGGTCGGTTTTTCAGCATCCAGCTAATTTTACTACCGGAAAAATAGGGGTCGAGCACAAGCCCAGTTTTGCTCTGGATCATCGGCTCCAGTCTCTTAGCTTTGAGCGCATCGCACATATCGGCGGTGCGGCGGTCCTGCCAGACAATCGCCTTGCATAGCGGTTCGCCGGATCGCTTGTCCCAAGCCACAATAGTTTCGCGTTGGTTGGTAATGCCGATTGCGGCGATTTTTTCCGCTCCGCCTGCTTTGGTAATCATCTTTTCGCAGCAGAGTAGAGTTTTGGTCCAGATTTCTTCGGCATCATGCTCTACCAGACCGGTGGCGGGATAATATTGCTGTAAATCCTCTTGCTGCGATCCGCGCATATTGCCGTCAATATCGAAAAGTATTGCGCGCGTCGAAGTCGTACCCTCGTCAATCACCAAAACCTGTTGCGCCGCCATATAGTTCCGCTCCCTAGTGACGCTCAAGCTAGATTGTCGCTTTGAAAAGGCAAGAGAAAGCGGCTGACATGTTGCTGATCAATGCAAATATATAACCCCCGGCGACAGCATGGGGACAGCCAGCGCCGGGGGTTTCATAGTCCGTTAAACGGGACCAGATACCTAACGGATCAATTTTAACGGATCAGGCTAAGCACACCCTGCTGCGACTGGTTGGCCTGAGCGAGCATCGCGGTGGAGGCCTGGCTCAAGATCTGTGCCTTGGCGAGAGCGGTTGTTTCCCCCGAAAAGTCGACATCTTCAATACGTGACCGTGATTCCGTCATGTTGGTCACCCGGCCAGTCAGGTTCGAGATTGTCGCCTGCAAGCGGTTCTGTGATGCACCAAGAGATGCCTGGGCCGTCGTCACAGTATCCATTGCAGTTGTCAGTGCAGCCAGTGCGGTGTTCGCGCCAGCTTCGGTGCTGATGTCAACCGCATCGACACCCAATGTTGCGGCAGTGACATCGGTCAGGGTGATTGCTACGATTTCGCCAGCTGAAGAACCGGTCTGGATATTGACGGTAGTTGCGCTGCCGTCCAGCAGAGATACATTATTAAAGTCAGTACGTGTAGCGACATCACCAATTTGCAAGATCAGTGCGGCAACTTCGGTTTGAAGGTTCACGCGGTCTCCAGCGTCGAGGGTGCCGTTGGCGGATTGAACAGACAGTTCACGCATGCGCTGCAGCATGTTGTTAATTTCTTTCATGCCGCTTTCTGCGGTCTGAGCGAGAGAGATACCGTCATTCGCATTGCGGATAGCCATATTCAGACCGCGGACTTCGGCGGTCATGCGCGTGGCGATGGCAAGGCCGGCGGCGTCATCGCTGGCATTGTTGATACGGCGTCCAGTAGAGAGTCGTTCAATGGACCGCGCGAGGCTCAGTTCAGCACTATTAGCTGCGGTGTTTGTGCGCATGGCTGCAACATTCGTTCCGATAATCGTCATGTAATTTTCCTTTCAAATGCAGATGGGTCGCCAAATAAAATCCTCAGCGGCCGCAACCACAAAAACGGAACGGGAGCAGATTGGTTTAGGAGAAGTTTTCAGCGCCAATAAAATGGCGACGTGTCAGCATATTGGCGCGCGGATAGTCAGAAAATTGGCTTGCGCAGCTTAGAGATCCATAAGTTGTTGAATAACAAGAGTAATATATGACGGAAAAAATTGGCATAACGCTTGCGATCAAATGACTGAGCCACGCTCCTTTGTTTCTGGAGTGGGTTCGTGGACCAGCATTTGGGGATGATGATGAGTGTATCTTTAGAGATCGACAAACAGTCGGCTTTGACAAGCGAACTAATATGATGAGCGGCATCACTTCACAGTTACTTGCGATGCGGCAGGATATCATTGCGCAAAATGATGTGTTTAAGAAAGCCGCTTCTGCTTCATTGGAACCGGGTGTAGCTATTTCACGACCGCCATTCAGCGCCGCTATGGCTTCTGCGATTGGTGATGTCAGCAAACAGCAAGACCATGCCGGTGACTTCACCCGGGATTATACGATGGGTAGGACCAACGATGTTGCTGGTGTGATGTTGGCGAAGCAGAAGGCGTCACTTGGTTTCGAATTGACGCTTCAGGTCCGAAATAAGCTGATCAAAGCCTATCAAGACATCATGACAATGCCGGTGTGATATGAACGAGCTAAGTCTTACCGCCGACGATCAGGTTATTGAGCCAGCGCGCAGCCTATCACCGGCTTCGCCCATATATGGTTTTGGGTCCAATATTTTCTGGCGTGACCGCTTTCGTGCGTTAACCCAGCAACCTGCTATTATGCGTGCACTTCCTATGCTTGGCTTGTTGGCCGTTGTAGTGATCGCCGGTTTTCTGTGGCTGGCCTTGAGGGAACCGCCGCAGCGCGACCTGTTCAGAGGTCTTCCGGAAGCGGACAAGGCCGCCGTTGCAGAAGCGTTAAAGCAATCCGACATAATGTTCAATTTTAACGATACAACCGGCGCGTTGACAGTGGCGGAAAATGATTATCATCAGGCCAAGTTATCGCTTGCTGCCCAAGGTCTACCACGTTCAGCCCCGGATGGGGACAGCCTCATCTCGGCAATGCCCATGGGTGCGAGCCGAGCAGTAGAAAACGAGAAACTACGAAGTGCCCGCGAACTGGATTTGGCGCGCACGATAGAGGTGATGGAAAATATTGCTTCGGCCCGCGTTCATTTGGCGGTTGAACCGCCAAGCATATTTGTCCGCGACAGGTCAGAACCTTCCGCGTCGGTGATGCTGGACCTCATTGGCGGCAATCGTCTTAACGAAGCGCAAGTGCAATCAATCATTTATCTTGTCTCCAGTTCAGTTCCTGGACTTGCGTCCGACGCCGTAAGCGTAGTTGATCAAAATGGACGGTTGATGTCGCGCCAAGGTGGGACGGGTGCATCTGCTCAGGCGGAACGTCATCTGATGATACAGACGCAGGTTGAGGAACGTTACCGCCGGACGATTATGTCGCTGCTGATCCCAATGATCGGGGCTGATAATTTTACGGCAGAAGTTACAGCGGAAATGGATTTTTCAGAAAACCGGGCCACGCGTGAAACATTTCCAAAAGAAAGCGCACAGATCCAGTCCGAACAAGGTAGCTGGTCCAATGAACCGGGCGAGAAAGCAAGCTTTGGTATTCCCGGTGCATTGGCCAATAGACCGCCAGAAGACCCTGAACTGACCGATGATTTTGCCGGTAATGACGCACAAATTGATGTAGCAGAAACAAGTCGCACATCGGAAAAATTTGCCCGCAAATTTGCTTTGGGACGTGAAATATCTGTGACCAAGCAGGCTGCGGGTTCTCTCAGTCGCTTGTCCGTCGCCGTCGCTCTACGCTCTCCGGTAGGGAACAAACAGCGCTCGGCAGAAGAACTGGCGGCAGTGGAAGCGCTGGTGAAGGGAGCCATCGGTTTTCAAGCACAACGCGGAGATGTCGTTGCGATAGAGGCCCGTTCGTTCCTAACGGTGGAGGAAGTCACGGAAAACTGGTGGGAAGCCAGTTGGGTTTCGATGCTGGTGCGAAATATCTCGGCATTATTAGTGGCTCTCGTTTTGGTTCTGGGAATAGGTCGTCCGCTGCTGAAGAAACTTCGCTCGGATAGGAATCTGACCAGTGTGCTTCAAGGCTCAGGGCGACTGGAACTGACATCAAGCGTTGACGAACCAACAGATCAACCGCTGACCAAGCCTGCTAAACCTGTATCTCTGGACATGATCAGCTCGGCAGACGGTTATTCGGAGCGCGCCGCCCTTATTCAGAATTTTGTTCGCCAAAATCCTGATCATGCGGCGCTTGCCGTGCAGGACTTACTGGCCGAAGGGAAGCCGGAAGAGGAAGCTGTCAATGGCT
>JADKLW010000350.1_pt1 | contig 20552 bp, 21 predicted proteins | sample 8641881 | NCBI WGS metagenome assembly JADKLW01 (sample SAMN16272185, study PRJNA661076) | feces metagenome | isolation source: fecal sample from diarrhoea affected cattle B | host: Bos taurus | place: South Africa: Lokaleng Village, Mahikeng | collected 2019-09 | reverse complement strand
TATGACTTTCAGGGTGGTGCCGACAAAGGGCAGCCCTTCTTCACCGGGAATGTGGGCAAGCGCCGCTTTATCCGGCGGACTGACCCAATGCGGGTTGGCAGTCTCTGTATGGGGATATCCGTGGGCTTGTGCGACGCTGGCCAAAATAACTCTCCTAAATCAACATTCTTTGGCCTTTATAATAGATACTTTCATTAATGTCAGCAAACATCTCTGTTCATTCCCAATTCAATCCGTCAATGCTAGATAATCAGGCATAGCGCATGAAAAGGGGCTTACTTATGACACAATTTTCAATCAAAAAGCTGGTGAAACCGGCCATGCTTGGCGGAGCGATGCTCGGCCTTAGCGCCTGTGCCTATGGCGGCGGAACATATGGCGACAATTATGTGAACGGTGCCGGTTATGCCTGCGACCCCTATGCGCCCTTTGACGATTATTATGCCTGCGACAGTAGCTATGGCTATGCGAATATCGGATTCGGTGGCGGCTGGTATGATGATTTCTATTATCCCGGCTATGGCCTGTATGTTTTCGATAACCGCGGATCGCGGCATGTCATGAAAAACAACCATCGCCGCCACTGGGCCCAAAGGCGCGCGGAATATGGATCGCGCCATGGTCGCCGGGACCGGGATCGCGACTGGAACAAGCGGGATGACCGCCGCCAAGACCTGACCCCTGCCCAGCGCGCCGAACGCCGGGAACGCTGGCAAGAGCGCCGTGAAGACCGTGCTGACCGCAATGATCGCGGTGATCGCCGCACCGAAAGGCGTGATCGCCGGGATGATGACCGGAGCCAGACACGGCCACGCGGCACCCGCGATAGTACTGCCACCCGCACGCCGCGTCCCACAAGGCCAGCAGTGCAGCAGCGGCAAGCTAAACAGAAACCGGTTCAGCAGCGTCAGGTTCAGCAACGGCAAGCCCCCGCCGCACGCGCTGTCCCGGCCGCAAGGCCAACCGCGAAAAATGGCCGTAACGTCGTTTCGCGTAACAAAGTCAACAAAGACTGAATGAAACCGCGCCGCTCCCTGAAATAAGGGAGCGGCTACGGGTCACATCAAAAGCCCTGCCGTGTCCCCTTTGGGATAATATCCTTAAAAACTCTCTCCGTGGCCGCGCCATTTTACCTCAGGTCAATATTGGCCAGCTTTCAGGCGATTCTCTTGACTATTCAGGACAGCCGCGCAGGTCTGTTGAGATAATGGTTAACTAATTTGTAATCTTTTGTAAAAGCCGTTATCTGCATTGCTGTTAATAATACTCGTATCAATAGTATTGGGGGCAAGACTATGGCGACGGCATTTCGTGATATTCAACCGGAAGATTACAAACCTACCGAAATCCATCCGCAGCATGGCGTAATCATCGGCGGCCCCGCAGCGCGGGCGAAGCGCATAGAATATGGCATATTGCTGTCTTCCATGGTTATCGGCTCGCTTGGCGCGCTTTACTGGACCGTGACACAGGCAACCGGCTGGGTCGAATGGTCGGCATTTCTGTTCGGCTATATCCTCATCAATGTCGGCGTTGGCATCGGCTATCACCGTTTTTACACCCACCGCGCTTTTGAAGCGGGACCAAAAATGCGCCTTGCCATTGGCATCATGGCGCAAATGGCCTGTCAGGCATCGGTCCTGAAATGGGCAGCCGACCACCGCCGCCACCATGCTTTTGCCGACCGCCTTGGCGACTTGCACAGTCCCTATGTTGACGGTCACGGCAAAAAAATGGGTAAATGGAAAGGGCTTGGCATCGCCCATTTCGGCTGGCTGTTCGATAACACAACGTCCGATATGAATGTCTATGGCAAGGGCCTGATCGACGATCCGCAAGTCCTCTGGTGCCACCGTCACCGCTGGGCGATTGCGATATTCTCCAGCATCGTCCTTCCGGCCTTATGGGCGCTGGCTTTTGGCGGTCCGGAACATATTATCGGCACCATCCTGATCGGCGGATTTCTGCGTAACTTCTTTTTCCTCAACTTTGTCATGGGCGTGAACAGCATCGGCCATGTCTTTGGTTCGCAACGCTTTGATACCAGGGACGGCTCTCGCAACAACTGGTTCATGGCATGGATGACCTTTGGCGATGGCTGGCACAACAACCATCACCAGCACCCCCGCTCCGCCTACGCCGGAATGATGTGGTGGGAAGTCGATGTGAACGGCTATATCATCTCTCTATGGGAGAAAATGGGTCTGGTCTGGAACGTCCAGCGCGCCCCCAAATATGTCCGCGATGCCGATGGCAACTGGGTGCAGGAAAAGAAACAGGCGCTCGGCACAAAGTCTGACACGCTTCCATGCCCCGAAGCCCTGTCTGCAGATGATGCGAAGATGGATAAGAGAACGGCGACTGCTGAAGCTTTGTAATTGGTCGGAATTTACCCGAACCACCGTTTCCGTCACCCCGGCCTGCGAGGGGATCCAGCTTTCTTATCGCGGAGGCCAGGAAATCCGTTAATCCTGAGCCTGTCGAAGGATGTTTTCAGGCCTGATGCGCGTGTTAGTCAAAACGTGCTGCGACAGGCTCAGCGCTAACGGTATTTTTGCAAGGCCCTAAACCCGTCCTAGTCAACCACCACCGACCGCAATAATATCGTCGCTGTCACCGTATCATTGGCCCCCGGATTAACCGACAGTTCTTCGATCGCAACACCGCGATTTTCCAGAGTCGCTAACCAGCCGAACAAAGCGGTAGGTCTGGCCGAAGATATATCCAGCGTAACGGTTCCGTTGCCCTGCGGGTCCAGCCGCGCGACGGCGAACCCTGCTTCACCGGCATTCTGGCTGATAAACACGTCGAGCGGGCCAGCCACCGGCTGCACATCTGCATTGACCGGAGCGGCGAGCGCAGCGACCTTGGCCTCGACCTGCGCCTGACGGTCAATCGCTTCGGCATAGCGGCTCTGCGCATCTTCATAAGCGCCGATGAACGGGGCAACGATGACATAATAGCCCAGGACCAGCGCGGTTAAGGCGCCCATCACCGCGATCAATATCTTCTCGCGCTGGCTTAGGCCGATGAACCAGTCCTTGAATGCTGCGATCATGGCGCCCTCACCGTAATATCCGCCTTGGTGGCCCCTGTCGCATCGGTTCGCGGTGTCGCGGTGATGACAAATCCGGCCTTTTGCATTGCGATCAGTGCGATGTTTATATCCTCTGCCCTGACCGCGCTCAGCCCGGCAGAAACCGTCCCGTCGCGGCGATAGCTGATCTTTTCAATCGACACGCCCGGCGCTTGCTGAACGGCGGAGAACAGGGCGGATGCGGGCACGGGAAAGGCTATATTGCCGCGATTTTTCTGAATAAGCTGCTCGCTTAGCAATCGGTTCGCTTCCTCGGCGCTCTCCACTTCACCCACAACCGGTTTTGCAGCGGCGAGGGCTGCCTCATCCGCAGTCGATGCAGCGGAATGATATTTCGCCAGATGGATGACCGGGATCAGCAATGTGATGACCACCAGCGCCGCCGCGAGCCAGCCCAATATCCGTTTCTGCCGCTCTGTAATCGCGCGCCGGACCTTCTTTGCAAAATCCCCGCTCCGCAGGTTTAGCGACAGGCTGGCCGCCCTGCTGTCCGCATCATCGGATCCGATACTGGCCAAGACCCCGTCCACAGCCTCTGCGGACAAGACGGTGACCGCGCGGTCCCCGACAACAACCGCACGCAAATCCGGCTCATCGGGAGCAATGACCTGTGCCCCGCGCAGCAATTTCTCGAACCCGAAATCCGCTTCGACAAGCGTATCCTCCGGCGGCGCAATCAGCCATCCGGCGGGGACAATCCCATCCGGATCAATGCCCAGCGCTTTCAGTTTTAGCAGCCCGCTCGCCATAATATCCCGGCCGGCCACAACCGTTACCGCTTGCCCCGATCCGTCAAGAACCGCAGCGATATGAACATTTTCCCGGTCAAGGCTATGCTGGCGCGCAGCCACACGGGCAGCGGCCAAAAGCTGCTGCTCGGTCAGGTCATCAATCCGCTCGTGCCAGCGCACAACTCCGTGCACCGATGGCATCAGCGCGATGGTGGTTAGAGCGCCTTCATCCCCCTGCACGTCTTCATATTGGTCACTGGCCGACATGCCCCCTTCATCAGAGGCCCGTTTCAGGCCAGCGGCAAGCATCGGGTCAACATCGCAGCCCTTGGCCTTTAACGCGCCGCCATCGACCAGCCACCATTGCAGGGCCTGTGTCTCTGTCGTGGGGAAAACAGTGAAAAGGAAGCGGGATGCCGTCATTAGCGCAAAGGAATCCCGTTCAACAAGTCGTGACGAGGGGGCAACGGATGCGGTTCCAACATGGCTTCCTCGAATCAACTGAAAGGCTTTGTGATTTGCACGACTTACTAGTCAATTTCCCCTGCCCTGTCACGCTCCGCAAACGGGCCGGACAGACGCACATTCCCACGTTATAATCCGGCCAGATTCTGGAGTTGCAGGATCGGCAATAATATCGCCAAAATCACCACCGCCACCACGCCGCCCAGCACGACGATAATCAGCGGCTCCAGCAAGGACAGCGCGGTGGAGGTGAAATTATCAAACTCGCGCTCCATATAATCGGCGGCGCGGGCAAGCATGTCGTCAAGCTGCCCCGATGCCTCTCCGCTGGCGGTCAGATAGACGAGCATCGGCGGGAAAACACCGGTATTTTTAAGCGCTTTGGACAGGCTGCCCCCGCCCCGGATCGCCTCGACCATATCCTCCGTCGCCTTGCGAAGCACGGCATTGTTGATCGTGCCGGTGGTCAGGCGTAGCCCCTCGATGATCGGCAGGCGGCTTGCAACCATGGTGGAAAGCGTCCGCGCCAGCCGCGCTGCGTTCAGATCGCGCATCAACCGGCCCAGAAACGGCAAGCGCAATAAAAATCCGTCAAACCTGTATCGCACCTTGGGTTCCTTCAGCGCGCGCCAGCCAATAAGCATCAGCGCCGCGATCAAGGCTGCAATCGCCCACCACCAACTCGCCAGAAAATCGGAAATGCCGATAACCAGCCGGGTAACGAAGGGAAGCTGTTGATTCACGCTGTCAAATTGTTCGACCACCTTTGGAACCACTGCAATCATCAGCAGCGCCACGACCAGTATCGCGACAAGCGCCAGCACGACCGGATAGGCAAGCGCGCTGATCAGCTTGCCGCGCATTTCGGCTTGCCGTTCGAGCAAATCGGCCAAGCGTTCAGTAATATCCGGCAATGTGCCAGAGCTTTCGCCCGCCGCAATCATCGCGCGGTAAAGCGGCGGGAAACTGGTCGGTTCGCGGCGCATTGCCTCCGCCAACCGCTGCCCTTCGATAATCCCGCCATGGACGGTGCTTATCCGCTCCCGAACATGGGCTTTCTCGTTCTGGCCGCCGATGGTTCGCAGGGCTTCTTCCAAAGGGCTGACTTGCACCAGCGAGGAAAGCTGCCGGGTGAACAGGGTCAGTTCCTTGGAATTAAGCTTGCGCGGTCCGAACAGGGAATTACCCGTCTTGCTCTCTTCCCCCTGCGCGGCATCCATTTTCACAATATAGAAATTGCGCTCCGCCAGCTTTGCCCGCGCCGCATCCGCGCTATCCGCGCTTAAACGGCCTATTTTTTCCTTCCCCTTGGGGTCAATCGCTGTGTAGGAAAAATGAGGCATTATTCTGGTTCCGCCTGGATAATCTGGTCACCGGGGCGGTTAACATCAACCGGCGGCAATGCCCCCATATAATCGCGCACCAGAGCATCCAGCGACGGTTCGACATCCGGATTACGCAGCAATTGCCGCCCCCTGATATAACCATAGCGCCGCGCCGAATAAGCCGCCGCATCCGCCCGGCTCCGCAGGATTTTAGGCCGGATGAACACCATCAAATTGGTCTTTATCCGCGACTTCCCGCGCGATTTAAAAAGTTCGCCAAGCAGCGGAATATCACCCAGGAACGGGATTTTCTCGATCGTGCGGCGTTCATTATCGTCGAGCAAGCCGCCCAGTGCGATAATCTCACCGTCGCCCACGGTCACGGTGGTCTTGATCTCGCGCTTGTTGATAATCAGCTCGTTAAAATCATTGGACACCGGCCCGGCGATAGAGCTGACTTCCTGACGCAATTCCATCCGCACTTCGTTACCGGCATTGATTTGCGGCGTGACTTCCAGCTCGATCCCGACATTTTGCCGCTGGATCGTCCGGAACGCATTGTCAAAATTGCCGGACAAGGCCTCGCCAGTGGAAACGGGGATTTCCTGACCGAACAGGATGCTGCCTTTCAGGTTGTTATTCACCGTCAGCGAAGGCGTGGAGAGCAGGTTCGATTCGGAATCGCGCTGCACCGCGTTGATGATCGCGCCCAATATCGTGTCACCGCCGAGGGTCGTGGCAAAGCCTGTAAACGCTCCGCGCGCGCCGAGTGCCGCTTCCGCTGCATTTTGCCGCAACATGTCGCCGACCGAGCTATTCGTGGTGACGGTCGTCGCTGTGTCCGTGGTCGTGGTGGTTGTCGTGTCAAACTCGTCGGCCAGCAAGCCGCCCGCAATATCGACAATATTCGGGGAAGCGTTGGAAAAATTGGTGACAGCAAAGGGCACATCTTTCCCGCCGATCAGGAATTGCACGCCCAGTTCCCGCGCCAGCGTATCGGAAATCTCGACGATAATCGCTTCGACCGCGATCTGTTCCTGCCGTTCATCAAGTTGACGGATCAGCTCGCCCACCATGCGCTGCACATCGGAATTGGCGGCGACGATGATGGCGTTGGTCCCTTCAAAACGGGTGACAACCGCCGGGCCATGACGCGCTATGCCGCCGCCCGCTCTTATCGGGGTAAGTGCAGGTGTTGCCGATGCGGTAGCGCCGCCATTATTACCGCCGCCGACACTGCTGCCCGTTGTCGTCACGGGCGCGGCAGAAACATTGCCGCCCTGCCCTACAAGCTGTTCGATCACCGGCAGCAAATGTTCGGCATTGGCGTAATCGAGATGATAGACGCGCAGTTCCGTGCCGGATTCGGCCTGCTGGTCGAGCTCGCGCGCCATCTGGGTGAATTTTGCCACTGCACCGGGATCTCCGCGCAGGGCAATGCTGTTGCTGCTGTCAATCGCCACCACCGTTACGGGCGCGGTCATGCCCTCACCGCCTTGCTGAGCCAAGGCTTGCAGAGAGGTCGCTATTTCTCGCGCCCCGGCATTTTTCAGGTTCACAATAGTTGATGCCGCGCTGTCCCTATCAATCTGGCGGAGCAGTTCGCGCACCCGGCGGATATTGTCGGCATAATCGACAATCACCAGGCTATTGGCATTGCGGTTTGCGGTAATCGACCCTTGCTTGCTGATAAGAGGGCGTAGAGTTTCCACAGCGGCGGTTGCCTCGATAGATTTCAGGCGCACGACCTCGGTGACAAATTGATTGGCGGGGGAGTTGCGCGTGCCCATGCGGGTGGGCTGGGTCGCGGCATCATCGGCAGGCTGGATGCGATAAGCACCGCGCGTTGTCGGTATGGCGACCAGATTATTGGCGCGCAAAGTGGAGAGAAAAATCTCGAAATATTCGCTGCTCGACAGCGGCCGGTCCGTGACGACCGACACTTTGCCTTGCACCCGGCTATCCAGAATGAAGGTGCGTCCCGTGACCCGCGCTGCATCCTGAACAAAGGCGCGGATGTCGGCATCACGGACATTCAGGCTGTGCTGCGCCGCCGCCGGGGACGATATGCTAATGCCCGCTAATACAGCCAGAACCGCCAGAAAAGTCGCGAAGCCAAGCCTGTATTGTCTCAACACCGCTATCATTGCGCGTCCGTTTCAGGCGCAACGTCACCCAGCGTTTCATCAGGGGTTTCGTCCAACGGTTCGTCATCGGCCCCGCCAAACTCACCGCCAAAATCACCGCCCATATCACCGGCCATATCACCGCCGACAGTTTCCGCAGGCACGGACTGGTCCAGATAAAGGCTTTCCTTCGCCCCGCCGCGATCAATGACGACATGATCGAAATGGACCGCATCCAGTGTCACGCCCGGCATCACTTCCTCGCCCACGGCATAGCTCTGCTGCACGCCATCCGGCCCCGCCAATATCGCAGAGCCGATACCGGAACCTTCGTTCATCCGGACGCCATATAGGCTAAGCTGCAATGATGTGACGACATTGGCGCTGGCCGCCGGAGCGCCGCGGTAAAAGGGATCAAAACTGCTCAGCAGCGCCGTGCGCGATTGCGGGGGCAGCACCTGCACCTGCGACGCGCTCCACGCACCCACCGGGCCGACAGGCGTCACCACCAGCCAGAGCAGCCGGATGCCCTGAATCACCAGCAAGACCGCCAATATGACCAGAATGCTGGTATAAAGCCCCGGTTTGGGTAACGCCCGGCCTTTGACCAGAAACTGGTTCGACACCTGATTATCCACGAATCCCCACATCCTGTTTTACCCGGATGCGTATAACGGTTTGCGCGGCAACCTGCGACTCATTGATAAGAAAAGTTACTCAATATGCGCGCCGGGCATTTCCCGCACCTAGCCCCATGGCATTTCCAGCAAGTCATGCAGGTCTTTCAGCGCCTGTTCCTCGCTTGTCACCTTGATCGCTGCCATGCCAAGCTGCGCCGCCGGTTTGCAGTTTATGCCCAGATCATCGAGGTAAATGCACTGGTCAGGCTGCACATCGAGCGCTTCGCACATCATCTGGTAAATACGCGGATCGGGCTTGCGCACTCCTGCCTTGCTGCTTTCGATCACATGGTCAAATCGTGCCATGATCGCGGCGATAGCCTTCGCCTTTTCCTCATTCTGCGCCATGCCGGAGCCTTTACCCGTTGGCACATTATTGGTGATGCAGCCCAGCGCAAAATCGTTGTTCTTCAATGTATCGAGCATAGTCACCATGGCCGGGCGAATGTCACCGGCAAGGCAGGCCAGCACTTCACCGCCGTCCAGATCCACGCCGATCGCCCGCGCTTCCTCGGCAAACAGTTCACCAAAGCCCGCAGCGTCAATTTCCGAGCGTTCAAATTTCGCCCAGGCATTGTCATGCGGGTTGGTGCTGTTGATTTTGCGGACACTGTGCAGCGGCACGCCGCACTGCGTTTCAAGCCGGTTAAAGGCATCAAAAGGCGAGGATGTAATCACCCCGCCAAAGTCGAAAATTACCGTATCATATTTCATTTATTCAAATATTCCAGTTTAAGGCCGGGGCGTTTCCAGCGGGTTTTGACCAGCCGTCCGGAGCCGGACAGGCATAGCCAGGCATCCATCATATCCTCGCCGCCGAAGCAGATATTGGTGGTGAAAATATCATCAGTCTGGACGAACTCTACCAGCTCGCCAGCAGGAGAGATCACGCTGATCCCGCATTCGCCGATGGTCGCGACACAGATATTGCCGCTATCTTCGACCGCCAGACTGTCGAAAAACTTGTAACCGGCGGGACGGTAAAGCGGGATGCCGGGACCGCCCGGCCCTGCATCCGGGGCGACTTTGCCCGGCGCGGTGATGTTGAACTTCATCAGCCGGCAGGTGAAGGTTTCCGCCGCGTAAAGCGTCTTGCCATCGGGAGAGAGACCGACACCATTGGGGTTCTGCGAAGGGAAGACGACTTCTTCCAGATAGCTGCCATCGGCTTTCGCATAGAATATCCCGACAATATCGTGGACGCGCTTTTCATAGTCGGTCTTGCCATGATCGGTGAACCAGAAGCCGCCATGCTCGTCGAACACGATGTCATTGGGGCCGCGTAGCACGCAGTCGAAGTCACCCGATTTGTAAAGTATTTCCACCGCGCCGGTTACAGGGTCTATCCGCTCTATCCGGCCGCCCGAATAATCGCGAGCGATCCCGGCCGGTGCCAGATAACCGCCCGATTCGGTATATTCAAAGCCGCCATTGTTGCAGACATAGATTTTCCCGTCCGGCCCGATAGCCGCGCCATTCGGCCCGCCGCCGGTCTTTGCGACCACATCTTTTGTGCCGTCGGGCGCAATGCGGGTTAGCTGCCCTGCCTCGATCTCGGTCAATATGACACTGCCATCCGGCATCGCAATCGGGCCTTCGGGAAAGCGAAGTCCATCTGTTACAAGTTCCATAATCCCCTCCATTTATTTCATTTTGATCACAGTCATTGCGGGAAAGTTACGACAAGTCTAGTATTGTTAACATCAGTTACAGGAGAGAATATGCCCGACACCTATCCCCGGTCACTGCAACTTCATATTGATGGCGAATGGGTCGAGGTCGAAGGCCGCGATATTCACCATGTCGTCAACCCCTCCACCGGCAAAATAATTTCCGACCTGCCGAAAGCCACCAAGGCCGATCTTGACCGCGCACTGGATGCAGCGGGCCGGGCCTTTCCGGTGTGGCGCGATACTCCAATAGCCGAGCGCGGCGCGATCCTGCGCAAAGCGGCCAACCTGATGCGCGAACGCGCGCCCGACATTGGCCGTTTAATGACCGCCGAGCAAGGCAAGCCGCTGGCTCAGGCGATTGGCGAGGTCAGCAATTCCGCCAATATGTTCGACAATATGGTCGAGGAAGCCAAGCGTTGCTACGGCCGCGTTCTGGTGCGTCCTGCGGGGCAACAAAGCCTCGTCAAATATCAGCCGGTTGGTCCGGTCGCGGCGTTCAGCCCGTGGAACTTCCCCGTCTTCACCCCGGCCCGGAAACTGGCCGCCGCGCTTGCCGCCGGTTGCTCGATCATCCTGAAACCGGCCGAGGAAACACCCGCCAGCCCGATCGAGATGATCCGCTGCCTGGTCGATGCGGGCCTGCCCACCGGCACGGCGCAAGTGGTGTTCGGTGACCCGGCGGAAGTATCCAGCCACCTGATCGCATCCGATGTCATCCGCAAGATCAGCTTCACCGGATCGGTTCCCGTCGGTAAACACTTGCTCAAACTGGCCGCAGAGGGCGTCAAGCGCACGACAATGGAACTGGGCGGCCATGCGCCGGTGCTGGTCTTTGACGATTGCGACATGGACAAGGCACTCGACCTGCTTTCAGTGCAGAAATTCCGCAATGCGGGGCAAGTCTGCGTATCGCCCACGCGCTTTTATGTGCAGTCCGGAATCTATGATAAGTTTGCCGAGGAGTTTACCAAGCGCGCGGAAAAAGTGCGGGTCGGGGACGGCTTTGGCGATAATATCGACATGGGTCCGCTGGCCAATCCGCGCCGCCCCGAAGCGATGGAACGGCTCATCACCGATGCCAAGGCCAAGGGCGCGCAAGTGCGTCTTGGCGGGGAAGCCATGGGCAATGGCGGGGATAATGTCGGCTTTTACTACCGGCCCACGGTGCTCACCGATGTGTCGCTGGATGCCGACATCATGACGACCGAGCCTTTTGGCCCTGTCGCCGCCATGCGCCCGTTTGACAGCATGGAGGAAGCCATCGAACAGGCCAACCGCCTGCCCCTTGGCCTCGCCGCCTATGCTTTCACGGAGAGCCTGCGCACCGCCAATATCGTCGGGGACAAGATTGAAGCCGGTATGGTGGCGATCAACAACCTGACCGTCAGCCCCGGCGACGCGCCCTTTGGCGGAGTCAAGGAATCAGGCCACGGATCAGAAGACGGCCCGGACGGCTTGAAAGCCTATATGGTAACGAAAGCGATCCACCAGAGTTGACGGACATGACGATCCGGGGGGAATGACTTGTTAGGAGAATGAAACATGACAACCACCCGCAGCGGCGCGCAAGTTCTTGTGGATCAACTGGTCATTCAGGGCACCGACCGCATTTTCACCGTACCGGGTGAGAGCTTCCTTTCCGTCCTCGATGCGCTGCATGATTGCGAGACCATCGAAACCATCGTCACGCGGCAGGACGGCAGCGCCGCTTTCATGGCAGAGGCCGATGGCAAGATGACGGGTCAGCCCGGCATCGCCTTTGTCACCCGCGGTCCCGGCGCGACCAATGCCAGCATCGGCGTCCATACCGCGATGCAGGACAGCACCCCGATGATCCTGTTCATCGGCGATGTCGCCCGCGACGACCGCGACCGCGAGGGCTTTCAGGAAGTCGATTTTACCGCAATGTTCACTCCGCTCGCCAAATGGGCCGCGCGGATCGACAATGCCGCGCGCATCCCCGAATATATCGCCCGCGCTTTTGATACCGCCAGTTCCGGCCGCCCCGGACCCGTCGTGCTCAGCCTGCCCGAAGATATGCTGCGCGATGAGGTAGAGGCGCTCGACCGGCCAAAGGTCATCGCCCCGGTGCAGCCCATGTGCCCCGATGCCATGACCACGCTCACCGATCTGCTGCGCGATGCAACCGACCCGATTGCCATTGTCGGCGGTGCCGGATGGTGCGCCAGTGCGCGCGAATATTTCGCTCAATATGCCGAGCGGATTGGCCTGCCCGTCGCCTGTGCTTTCCGGCGGCAGGATAATTTCCCCAATACCAGCCCCGTCTATGCGGGCAATCTGGGCTATGGTCCCAATCCCAAGCTGGTCGAGCGGATCAAGGCCGCCGATCTTGTCATCGCCGTGGGTGCGCGGCTGGGCGAGGCGACGACCGATGGCTATACGCTCATCACCCCCGATCATCCGGACCAGATACTGGTGCACATCCACCCCGACCCGGACGAGCTGAACCATGTCTATCGCACCGACCTGCCAATCTGTGCCGAAATGCACGAATTTGCCGAGCAAGCCGCACTGTGGGACGATGACCTGCTGACCTTTGATTGCGGTCAAGCCGCCCATGCTGACTATCAGGAATGGGCCAGCGTCAAACCCAGCGGCGCGAAACTGGACCTTGGCCCATGCGTTCAGGCGATGCAGGAAATATTGCCCGCCGATGCCATCATCTGCAACGGAGCCGGCAATTTCTCCGGCTGGTGGCACCGCTACTGGACCTATGGCGATTATCCCAGCCAGCTTGCCCCGACATCGGGTGCTATGGGCTACGGCGTCCCCGCCTCGGTCGCAGCCGCGCTGCGCTTTCCGGAGCGCGTTTCGGTCGTGATTGCAGGTGACGGTGATTTCATGATGAACGGACAGGAACTCGCCACCGCCGTCCAATATCAAGCGAACCTGCTCGTCATCGTCATCGACAATGGCAGCTTTGGCACCATCCGGCTGCACCAGGAACGCGAATATCCCGCGCGCCTGTCCGCAACCACGCTAAGAAACCCCGATTTCGCCATGCTCGCCAAGGCTTATGGCGGGTGGAGCGCGGTCGTGGAAACCACCGACCAATTCGCCCCCGCTCTGGAACAAGCCATGGAACAAACCGGCGTGCGCCTGCTTCATTTAAAAACCGATGTGGAATATCTGACAGCCGCGGGTGCGACGGTGAGCGGATTGCGGAATAAGGGTTAAGGTATAAGAGCAACGTGCTCCGCACTTGATGCGGAGCACAACCTCTCACCGTCATCCCGAAAAGAAACGCCTTTCCTACATCATCCCCGCTATGGTAATTCCCCGTTTGTTCTTTCTCATCCTTGAATATTCCGCGCCCATTTTCACCTGGCCGAAAATGTCAAATTCCGCGCATCGCCTAAAATCCGCATTTTTCAGGATTTGGCGGAAATGCGCGGTTCCTTGGTGTGAACTTTGTGAACTTTGACTTTCCCCAACGGGACCTCAAATCACTTCGCCATCGACAAAATCTCGTCCCACTGCGCTTTCGTTACCGCCGCAACGGAAAGCCGCGACTGGCGAATAATCGGTAGCTCGGCAAGTTTCGGGTTCTGCTTCATGTCTTTCAGCGTAACCGGCTTATTCAGCTTTCGCACCGGCTTCACCTTTACCGCGACCCAGCGGCCGCTATCATCGAACGGATCGGGAAAATGCTCTTTGCTGACTTCCATGATGCCGACAATTTCCAACCCCTGCCGCGAATGGTAGAAAAAGACCTGATCGCCCAGCTTCATGCTTTTCATATTGTTGCTGGCCTGCGCATTTTTCACACCGTCCCAGGTGCCCTCTTTTTCGGCAACCAGGTGGTCCCAGCCATATTCATCGGGTTCCGATTTCATCAACCAATATTGCGTCACGGCTGCGCTCCTTCATCCAAAGACCGGGTTACAATAGCCGTTCTGATGCCAATAACAAAGGCCCCAACAAAAAAGGCCCCGCCGGTGGGGCGAGGCCTTTCAATGTCGTTATTGGAACGGCTATTACAGGTGAACAACCGTATCAATGCCGTGAATGACACCGTTGGTGGCATCAACATCGGCTACAACCACAGAGGATTTGTTACCGTCTTCATCTTCCAGAATGACCTTGTCGCCTTCCAGAGAAGCTGTCAGCGAACCGCCCTGAAGCGTTTTCAGTTTCGCCGTGCCCTCGCCTTCTGCAACAGCTTGGGCAATATCCGCAGCCGTCATCTTGCCAGCGACAACATGGTAGCTAAGCAACGCAGCCAGCTCTTCTTTCTTGTCGGCAGTCAAAAGTTCGCTCAATTTGGTCTGGTCAACCTTGTTAAACGCATCATTGGTTGGTCCGAAAACCGTGAAAGGGCCTTCTTCGGTCAATGTGCTGCCCAGATCAGCCGCCGCTAGTGCCGTCACCAAGGTAGAGAAATTTTCATTACGCTGGGCTGCACCGACAAGTGATACAGGTTCAGCCGCTTTTGCCGCAGCTTCTTCTGCAGCAACCTTGTCAGCTTCGCTTTGTGCGCTGTTGTCGGCACAAGCGGCCAAAGACATAACAGCGGCGCTCGCCACAAGGATTTTAGAAATAATACGCATTAGATTCCTTTCAGAGGTTTGGGTGACGTTGGGGGAGAGTCGGCTTCGAAATGGAGAAATCCGGACAGTAAGCAAGGATTTTATGGACGAACCGAGGGGAAAATTACGATCTACCGTTGTTACATGAACATAAAGTCCCGTTCAAAGCTCTTCATATGGGCGCCGCCATCGACGAACAGCACTTGCCCGGTGACGCTATGAGCCTCGGCAAAGTAACAAACGGCAGACGCAATATCGTCCGGAGAGGACAATCGCTCCAGCGGCATAAGAGCGGTTAAACGCTCCATCTGCTGCGCGTCATAATCGTCTGTCGGTATGGTCAGACCGGGCGCAACGCCGTTCACGCGCAGCTTGTCAGCGCAGGCACTGGCAAGCGTCCGGACCGAACCGGCCAGAGCCTGTTTCGACAGCGTATAGCTGAGTTGGTCGCCATTGGGGTTACAGATGCGCTGGTCGATAATATTGACCACGCAAGCGCGCTGGTCAGCCGGTATCATACGCGCCAGCGCGGTCGTCAGCAGGGTCGGCAGCATCATGTTGACCCTAAGATGTTTTTCCAGCGATGCGCTGTCCAGTGTCCGCGCATCGTCATAGTCAAAAACGGAGGCACTATTGACCAGTAAATCAGGAGCCCGGCCAAAATGCTGTACCACGTCATCCAGCAAAGCCGCAGCCGCGCCATCATGCCCGAAATCATGGGTGAAGCCGGACCAGTTTGCGCCAGATTTTTCCAGTATATCGGCAAGCTCGTCATCCGGAACCGCATCTGTATGCCCGTGAAGCGCCAGCGCATAGCCACTTTGAGCCAAGCGGCCCGCAATATGCCCGCCAAGCCGCCTTAATCCGCCGGTTACCAGCGCCAGCTTGACCGGCTCACTCATTTACGGGTCCGCGAAAGGGTAATACCGATGGCCTCTCCCTTTTCAGAGAGCAGCAATTTTACAATCTTCACCGTGACCCGCAGCACCCTTTTGTCCTGCAGAAACAAAGTCTCGATAATATGATCCGCAACCGCCTCGATCAGTTTGAAATGCAGCCCTTCCGGCAAGGCTGTGGTCGCGGCTTCTTTCAGGTCCATATAATTTTTGGAGCTGTCGAGCGGCGTATCCGCCTCGTAACGCTCTTGCACTTTCAGGTCGGCCGCAATGGAAATGCGGAGCGGCTGAGGCAAGTGGGTTTCTTCGGAATAGATGCCGGTCAGGACATCGACCTCCAGATCATTGACTTCTAATGTGAGCGTATCTGTCATAATATATCTTCACCACTTTGCAGCGCCGATGGCAAGCATCACCACCTGTTTCGGGTCCGTAACCCTGCTTTACGCTATCTCGACCAGCGCGCGTAAATCGCCGTCGGTAACAACAATCCGCGCGCTTCTTCGCGAACCGCTAGTTCGCCCACGTCAATCGTCCCGCCCAGATGCGCGAGCTTTTCTTGCAGCAACGATCCCAGCGCCAAAGCCGACATCCGCACGGCATAGACCGTCAGGAAAAGGCAGCGGCTATTTTCATCAAGCAGCTTCCCGCAATTTTCGACTAGCGGGGCCAGATCTTCTTCAAGCCGCCAAATCTCGCCATCCGGACCGCGGCCATATTTGGGCGGATCAAGCAGGATCGCATCATAGCGCCGCTCCCGCCGGACTTCACGGGCAGCAAATTTGGCTGCATCGTCAATGATCCAGCGAATAGGACGCTCCGACATGCCCGACAAAGCCGCATTGTCTCGCGCTGCCGATACCGATTTTTTGGAAGCATCAACATGAACCAGCTTCGCCCCTGCCGCCGACAGAGCCAATGTTCCGACGCCGGTATAGCCGAAAAGGTTAAGCGCTTGCGGCTCTTCAAGGCCATCCAGATTGGAACGGATCCACCGCCAGACAGGGTCCATGTCGGGAAAATAGGCAAGATGCCGAAAGGGTGTGCATTGGGCCGTGAACGTGACTTCTTCCCAGTTCAGCGGCCATCCTTCCTGCGGGACAGGACGGTTGAAATGCCAGCGGCCACCGCCATCGTCATCCGAAGCGGGAATAAACTCGCCGTCCGCCTGCCAGTCGTCCTGAGCCGGCGACCACATAGCCTGCGGTTCAGGGCGAATGAAGCGATAGTCGCCATAGCGTTCCAGCTTGCGGCCATGACCACTGTCGATCAGCGCATAGTCACTGCGCGGATCGCTAATCATTACGCCGGGTTGAGACGACGTTTCAGCCATTGGCGGGCGTTGCATTTGCGGTGATATATGCTTTTACGGCATCATAATCGCCCGGCAATTTCTCGCACGACTCTTCGCGGTCGAACAAATCCCCGATGCGGCGCGGCAAAATTGGCCGGGAACCAGTTGCCCGCTCCACAGCCTCCCGGAACTTGGCAGGGTGAGCGGTGGCCAGGGTTACGATTGGAACCGACGGATCAATATCCGCTGCTCGCGCCGCAGAAAGACCGATAGCCGTATGCGGATCAATCACTTGGCCCGAGTTTTCCTGTGCCTGGCTCATCGCCAAGGTCATGCCGTCCGCGTCCACTCGCGCACTGGTAAATATAGCCGCAGCCTTGGCCCGCATTTCCGGATCAATCTGCATATTGCGCGTCTCTTCAAACGCCTTCATCCGCGCAGCCGTTTTCACGCCATCACGGCCTTCCAGATCAAACAACAGCCGTTCAAAATTGCTGCTGACCTGAATATCCATGGACGGCGCCGCAGTAGGCGTCACGGTTCCGGTGGAATAATCACCTTCGCTAAGTGCGCGGTGCAAAATGTCATTCACATTGGTTGCAACAATAAGCCGTTCCACAGGCAATCCCATCTGCGCCGCTACATAGCCTGCGAACACGTCACCGAAATTACCGGTCGGCACAGAGAAGGCAACTTTCCGATATGGCGATCCCAATTGCGAAGCGGCATAGAAATAATAAACAATCTGCGCCATCAACCGCGCCCAGTTGATCGAGTTCACCGCAGAAATGGCAAAGCGATCCGTTACCTCGGTGTCCGCGAACATGCGTTTGACCATCGCCTGCGCGTCGTCAAAGCTTCCTCCAATCGCGATGTTGTGGACATTGGGTGCCAGAACCGTCGTCATCTGACGCCGCTGCACATCCGATATCCGCCCATCGGGGTGTAGCATGAAAATATCGACCTTCTCACGCCCTGCCAGCGCATCAATAGCAGCGGACCCCGTATCGCCGGATGTAGCGCCCACAACTGTGAGATGTTTATCCTGCCGGGCCAGAAACGTCTCGAACAACAAGCCAAGCAATTGCAGCGCGACATCCTTAAACGCCAGAGTCGGGCCGTGAAACAGTTCGAGCAGCCAATGCTGTCCGTCGAGTTGGACCAAAGGGGTCACTGCATCGTGAGCAAAGCGGCCATAGGCCTTTTCGCACAGATCTCTTAATTCTTCTTCGGTAAGAGCGTCACCGATAAACGGCTTCATCACACGAACTGCCACTTCCGTGTAAGGGAGTCCCGCTAGGTCGGCGATCTCATCCTGTGTCAGCTTTGGCCAATGGGTAGGCACATAAAGGCCACCATCGCCTGCTAGACCAGCAAGAGTTACCTGTTCAAAATTAAGTGGCTCACCGCCACCGCGCGTCGAGATATATTTCATGATGGCAGCGGGTTAGCGACCTCGTCCCTCAAGGGCAAGTTTTATGCTTCGCTGCTTGTCCGATTGCGCTGTCGCAAGGCCAGAATATAGATGATTAAAGCTATGCCAGCGAACAGGAACCACTGCACTGCATAGGCCATGTGGTTATTGGGTATATCATCTGTCGATGGTGGCTGGCTTTTCACAAGTCCGGCCACTGGTTCACTGGCCACAAGACGTACAATATACAGTCTATCAGGAGCAATTATACCGTCAACGATGCCGCCATTCCATTCCGGATTTTCAGCTGATGTGGACCAACCAGCAACAACCTGTGCGCCCGGCCCCTCTCCTCCCGAAGTTTTACAATGGGCAATATGCGCCCAGCCCGATGCACCACTCTCGTTACGACCGCTGACGGAACGCCAGTCGATAACTTCAAGACAATTTACTGATGACTGGCGAAAATATGGAGGGTTACCCTCCACCGGAACCGCAGGGTAGCTGATAGCCGGCATATCCCGCGCATCTTCATAGGTTGCGAGTAGCTGATTTTTCCACTCGGCGCGCTGTAGCTGCCAAATACCTAATCCGATCATAGTCGCCACGGCCGCCAATACGACAATAGTGACGAAGACCGGTATGCGCTTCATTCCTGGCCACCGCCGTCAATGCTGCCTTCTCGCGCCTGATTACGATGTTCCAGAATTAACAATATTCCTTTTGATACCCGTAGCGAGCCAACAACAGCGGCAACCGTCAAAGGAACCCATAATATCACGTGAACCCACATAGGTGGCTCAAAATTTAATTCTACGATCAAAGCAAGAGCTACGATTATGCCACCAACTATCAATGTCAGGAACGCAGCAGGTCCATCGCCAACATTATACTGGTCATAATCCAGACCGCATGCACGGCATTTATGAGCAAAGGCTGTAACACCTCGAAACAATGTCTTTTGCCCGCAATGGGGACAAAGTCCGAAAAGGGCAGCAGGAAATACATCCGGCTGCCCTTTGGGTTTTTCGATATCGTTCAACAGACTGTCCTAGTGGACCGGTGCGCCCCAGCCGCCCCAGACGTAGACAACGATGAAAAGGAAGAACCATATGACGTCGACAAAATGCCAATACCATGCTGCTGCTTCAAATCCAAAATGCTGTTGGGGGGTGAAGTGACCTTTATAAGCACGAGCCAAGCAAACGATCAGGAAGATCGTACCGACAATCACATGGAAGCCATGGAAACCGGTCGCCATATAAAACGCACTGCTATAGTTCAAACCAGCGAACGGGAATGGAGCAACGCTATATTCATATGCCTGAATGCAGCTAAAGATGATTGCGAGGATAATCGTCAACCACAAGCCCGTAATCAAACCCTTACGGTTACCATGAATCAATGAGTGGTGTGCCCATGTGATCGTGGTACCGGAACAAAGCAAAATAAGTGTGTTCAACAGTGGCAGTTCAAATGCACTCAGTACTTCCACGCCTTTGGGTGGCCATTGCACCAACGCATCGGCGCCTTCCTGCCCGATCATATTCGTCGTAATGCCATCAACAAATTCAAGTGGCTGAGGGAATAGTGAAAAATCAAACCATGCCCAGAACCAGCCGACAAAGAACATCACTTCAGACGCAATAAACAGGATCATCCCGTAACGGAGATGCAATTGCACAACGGGCGTATGATCACCGGCCTGAGCCTCGGAAACCACGTCCGCCCACCAAGAGTAAAAGGTGATGGCCATCAACAGAACGCCAATACCGAATACCCAGGATCCGCTCGCACCGAAAAAGTCGGTATTCATCCACATCACACCGCCCATCGCCAATACAAGCGCAGAAAAAGCACCAAATATCGGCCAAATGCTTGGCGGCAGAATATGATAATCGTGGTTTTTGGCTCCAGCCATGGTGTGATTCCCCAAACTTCTTTCGTTGATGTCTTTAGCCGCCACTTTTCGCGGGGTCTACTGCTATGCCGTCTTTTGAGCGATAAAAAGTATAGCTCAAGGTAATCTCTTCAATATCTTTGGTATCCGGATCATCAAGGATCGCGGGATCAATAAAATAGAGCACTGGCATCCGCATCGTTTCACCCGGTTGCAAAACTTGCTCGGTGAAACAGAAGCACTGCACCTTATTAAAATATTGGCCAGCTTGCAGCGGCGTCACGTTGAACGTCGCGGTGCCGACAATTGCCTCGTCCGATTCATTGGTCGCCAAATAAACAGCCATATCGCGCGCACCTACAGTCACACGATCCACAGCTTGCTCAGGCTTAAAAGTCCAT